>FZPS01000182.1_pt45 | contig 90410 bp, 72 predicted proteins | sample 1817821 | NCBI WGS metagenome assembly FZPS01 (sample SAMEA104158645, study PRJEB21678) | metagenome | place: Germany | collected 2015-04-21
TCTCCGGGGAGTCTAACCAGGACTTGAGAGTGGAGGAGGAAGAGGAAGGAAAAGCAGAGAGAACCTCCCACTCTTTATTGTCTTTAAGAGCAAGGAAGAAAGCCGACCTTACCCCGAACTCCTCAACTGAATGACGTACAGCTAACTGAGCTAATTTTCCTAAATCTAAGGTTTCTGAGAGTTCCTGCGCTCCTCGATAAAGACGGCTTAACATATACAGCTGAAAGGCAATCTGTTTTTCTGCTCTTCTGAGATCGGTAACATCTACTAAAGAGGCTACCGATTGTTTGGTGTGGGGAATGAGGTCTACACTGGCTAAAACTTCTCTGATATTACCTGATTTATCTATAAGGTGGCTGGTATATTTTTTAGGAACTGTCTCTGGATTAATGCGGCGTTTCTGATGATATTCTACCATATCGTAGACATCAGGAGGAGCAAAGAACTGAGTAAATTTCCTCTTTCCTTCTATCTCTTCTCTCTGGATACCGGTTAGTTTTTCAAACTCTCGATTGGCTAAAGCTATAGTCATGTCTTCCTCTACTAAAATTGTGGCAGAGCCGGTAGTCTCAAAAATAGTTCGGTAGCGCTCCTCCGATTGAGAAAGCTCTCTTTGGGTTTTCCTGAGCTCAGTTACATCTCTTATTAAAGCTACCCAGGCTAATATTTCATCATTCTTTTGGATAGGAGAGAGGGAGACTTCTAGGAAGAGTTTTTTATTACCTCTTAAATTAAGAATGAAAGAGCGATTTATTCTTGAGCCCTCTTGGAGAAGCTTTTCTTCCTCGGGAGGAAAAAGATCGGGTAGGAGAGTTTTAACCGGTAATCCTTTTATCTCTTCCCCTTTTTTCTCTGAGAGCTGACAGAAAGCAGGATTAGCTAATTGAACTATTCCCTCCCTGTCAAATACTAAAAGAGCATCACTCATATTATTGATGACTTCCTGAGCAGCAAAGGCAGGAGTAATATCTACTAAATGATAGCGCCAGATAACTGGTGCACCTAAAAAGACGAAGAAAAGGATGGGAATAAAGCCCAGAGGTGGGATAGGAACCCCGAAAGTAGGCAGAAACTCAACCATTGCTAAGCTGGCTACTAAAAGAGCTCGAAAGAAAAGCCGGGTTCGAAGCTTAGCTATGGAAGATGCCTCTTCCTGACTCTTTTTATGGTATTGTAAGAGGCTGGCCAGTAACATATAGAGGAAAAAAACTAAAAAGGGGATACTCGCCCATCCATAATAGGTGAAGTACCCCCAGGGATATAATGTTGCTCCTATAATAAAATTGTCACTGGTAAAAGCACATAGAGAGAAAAAGAAAGAGAGAATCCATGCAACAGAGGCTTTTCGTTGCTGAGAAGGATAAGTTCGCAGAGCAAAAATGGTGAACTGGAAAAGAGCAGTGGGGATAAAAGGCGCTCCCAGATAACCTAATTTATCCCATCGAATTGCTGTTTCCTCATTGGGAGAGGCATACATAAAAGAATTGGAAGACATCCACAGAAAAACAGCCAGAGTAATTAAAAAAAAGAAAATACTTTCTCGGGAGGCTTTTTCTCTGATTAAAGTTATTATTCCTATTGCAAGTACTATCCAGCTCGTGAGGAGGACTGCCAGAGCGAAGATAGTAAAACTATAATCAGAAATCTGAAGCACAACATTTTTAAATATAATATCGAAAAAAATGGCAGTAAGCCTCCTCTATATACCTGTATAAATATCAGCTTTTACTTTGTTTTCTGTTCCCTCCCCGTAAGCTTATAAAAATCATCCCGTTTCTTTCCTGAATATTTATTTACATCACTCATTATGAGTATACACTTTATCAATGATCTTTATTCCTTAATCGGGATTTAAATAGTAAAATGCTGGAGGTCCTCCTGTAGGGCCCTTCCCATATCCATAGTTTCCTGGATTGCCTTATCCATCTCTTGTAGTGCGGCACTCTGTTCTTCGGCTGAGGCAGCTACCTCTTCGGCTGCAGCAGCATTTTCTTCAGAAATGGAGGCGACGTTGCTGAGTCTGGTAAATACCTCTTCAGCCTTTTCAACTACTTCTTGAGTTTCAGCTTCATTTTGACGGGAAATTTCTGACATTTCTCGAACCAACTGGACGATTTTTTGAGATATCTCTTCTACTCGTACGAAAGAAGAAGAGATAGAATTGGTTTCCTCAGTTACTACCTGATTAGCCTGATAAATATCTTGAAAAGCCCGTCGAGCTCTATCCACTGCTTGAGTTCCGCTCTCTACTCTCTTGGTGCTTTCCTCCATAGAATTTACCGCTTTATTGGTTTCTTTTTGAATGTCTCCAATTAAACCAGCAATTCGTTGAGCAGCATGGGCTGATTCTTCAGCTAATTTTCTCACTTCATCAGCCACCACAGCAAATCCTCTTCCTGCATCTCCGGCTCGAGCAGCCTCGATTGCTGCATTTAAGGCCAAAAGATTGGTTTCATCAGCGATACCAGTTATGAGGTCAGTAATACTTCCAATTTCTCGAGAACTGTGCCCTAACGTTTTTACTATTTCTCCTACGGAAAGGACCGAATTGCTGATGCTTTCCATGGCTTCTACTACTTCCTTTAAAGTTTTTTGTCCTTCTTCAGAGAGGCTGAAAGCCTGAGTAACAGATTCTTGAACTTTTTCTAAGTTGCCCCCGGTGAGCTGAATGCTTTCCATAACCTGGTCTACTGCTTCTAAAGTGGTATAAGCTTTATTTGATTGCTTTTTCAGCTGCTCAGCCATTCCCTTGACCAGGTTTACAAGGTCTTCCATATTTTGAGAGATTTCAGTTAGATTCTGGCTTTGTTCCTCTGAACCTCGGGCTACTTGAGATATGGTTTGGCCAATCTGATCCCCGGTTTGGGCAATTTCTCGAGAAGCATGCTGGAGGTTTTCCATAGAGGATATGATTGTTTCTGCTCCCTCGGCTACTTCTTTTAGGAACGTTCGTAAGGACCGGGAAGCCTGGTTTAAGGAGTTAAAGAGAATTCCCAGTTCATCCCGGCGGCGGAGAGAGATTTCCTGAGTTAAATCTCCTTTTTCTAAAACCTGGGCAAAAGAAACACTGCGATTTATGGGGGAGACGATGCTTCTTGAGATAACTATGCCTAAAATAATGGCCAGAATTACTATAATACCCACTATTAAATAGAGAAGCTGGGATAATCGGTTTTGAAGCTCACTGACGCGAGCAACAGTAGTATCAAATTGATCAAGCACTTCCTGATTCATATCGTTCATTGCCGCCAAAACTTCTTGGCCCGTTCTTCTTACTTCAGTAATAGCTTTTTTAGTTTGCTCTTCAGCAAACTTTAAATAATTATCTTTAATAACTATTTCATTCCACAGTTCAACAAAGGGTTTCCAGCGGTCGTTAATTACTGTTTCTGCAATAACCGACCCGTAAGTTTTTAGAAAATCTTCCTCCATAAATTTTTTCATCTGTTCTAGATTGGTTTCCACTTTTTGGCGGGCGGTTTCTTTGGCTTCGGGGTCAGACAATAAAAGATAGTTTTTTCTTTCCTGGTTTATGGTGTTTAGCTTATCCATCCACTTATCCATTTTCAAATTTTCTATACTTCTCTTAAGAGAGCTATAAGACCGGTAACATTCCATATATAAATTGTCTCGCTCTTCAGGGGTGGCAATAGGGAAGTTGTTTTGTAGTTTCTCCCAATTTTGACGATAAAGAGCCAATTTATCTTTTATATCTTTTTTGGTCTGGTCAGAAATCATAGAGGAAGTATCGATGTCATTGGAAAAAGATTCGAAATAAGAGTTAATAGAAACAGCTATTGTTCCAGCAGGATCACCGGTAGCTAACCAGCGGGAGATAAGAGAGTTGATTTCCTCTACTGGCTGAGTGAACTTTTCCACTGCTTGTGCCACCGACTGAATAAAATTAACCACCACCTGGGCTGGTTCATCCATAGCTAAAGCAGCTTCGTCTCTTTGCTGGCGACCAATAAGGAATTCGCGCCACAACGTAGTTACCGAATTCACTTTACTTTGATGGCCAACCTCAAAACCTTTTAAATTCTGCAAGCTATTGTAAAGAGGAGTTCCTTCTTCTAAAAGAGGTAGGGAGTAGGGGAATTCCTCTTTTTCCCAGATAGAATAGTAAGAAGAGGCTTCAAATTCCTCTGATTCTGTTCCCAGCCTCAGAGCTTCAATATAGGTCATGATTTTATTATCTAACAACTCTAATTCTCCCTTAATTTGATCGAGAGTGGCGGTGTCTTCTTCTAAAAGATAGGAAGATACCAGAGAATCTTTTTCTGAAAGGAAGTCTTTAATTCTGGAAGTGGCTAAAAGCAAAGGAGTGCTACTTCTCACCTCCTCTAAAGACGTGCCTATTTCTTGAAAAGCATAAATGGCAAAGCCACCTACTACTGCTGCCAGCAGTGCTAGGACAATAAATCCCAAGGGAATCTTGGTTCGGATTTTCAACTTTATCCCTCCCAATTTTATTTTTATATACTTTCTGTATTAGTTAATCGGCAAATTTGCCAAAAACTTTATGATGTTTGGTAGTCTGATTAGAAGTTTATCCCAAAACAGTGTCCAGAATCATCATAACTATAAACCCTAAAAGAAGGGCATAAGTAGATGAGCGAGCATGGGGAGAGTGGTGAGTTTCGGGTATTATCTCATCACTAATCACAAAGAGCATTGCTCCTGCGGCAAGAGCCATCCCCAGAGGAAGAAAAGAATACATAATGGTAACGAGAGAAATTCCTAAAAATCCTCCGATAGGCTCCACCAACCCGGTGAGCAAAGCATAAGTAAAAGCCTGACGATGATTATACCCCACTCCTAAAAGGGAAACAGCTACTGCCAGTCCTTCGGGGATATTTTGTAGACCAATGGCCAGAGCTATCGTAATACCATCAGATATATTTCCGCTGCCAAAGCTCACTCCTACTGCTAAGCCTTCCGGGAAATTATGTAAAGTGATAGCCAGGACAAATAACCAGATCTGCTTTAGCTCTGGCCCCAGTCCTTCTCTTCCCCTCTCAAAGTGCTCGTGAGGTATTATTTTATCAAAAACATCGAGCAAAACTCCTCCTATGGCTACCCCCAGTGCAGCTATCCATGCTCCTCCCGTCTCAATCGCCGGAACTAAAAGACTGAAAGCAGTAGCGGCAAGCATTATTCCTGCTGCCATACCTAATAGTTCATCTCGAAATCGGTGGGAAATTTTTTGACCTCTTCCAAAAAGAACCGGTAATGCTCCCACACCGGTAGCCAACCCGGCTAAAAGACTAGCTACAGTTCCTAAAAGAATAGGACTCACAAGCACCACCCTTTTTTATTTTATTCTCTCTTAATTTCCCGGATATGACAAGCTACTTTAATGTTTACCGATTATATTAATCAGAAAAATCATGCCTTCTCTCTCTGCGTTAAATACTTCACTTCACATGCGGGTTGTTATGAACCTCGTTTGGTAGCCTGCCGCATAAGAAAAAGTAAAAAAGGTTTAAAAAACTGAGATAACAATGTTGGAATGTTTTTTCTCCAGCTAATTATTTTAATGCTTTTCCTATCTTTTGTGCTCTTACGGGTTTATAAGGGGGCAGCGCCTCCTTGTAGTCGATAGAACTATTCAAGGGTGACATCCCTCTTTCGCCATGCCTGAAATCTTTAATCAGGCATCCATAGTTTCTGTCCTCAATAACATAGACCCCGGCTCGAAAGTCACCGGGGTGACGAAAAGAGATGATAAATACGTTCAGGGGTAACACCCCTCTTCTGACATTGTATGCTGCTTCTCGGGACCAAAATCTGCAGGTGTTGCCCCCGGGGAGTTTTTCTCTGGCCCGATTTCTTTATATTCTTTGTTGTAAATTAATCCAAATGCTATATTTAAATGAGTAACTCTGGTGACTAAATTCCGGCGAGGTTATATCCTCTAGAAAATAAATACCCACATTTCGGTATCTCTCTTTCTCGGAAACTGTAGCAGACATAAAATTACACCACCCGGTTAGCTGATGATTTTCACCACTCCCTCCTTACGAGGAGGGCGATACATGGGCTCTTTAGCTTGGTATCCAAACACCGCTGCAGCATAGGGAATATATTCATCAGACACTCCCCATTCTTTCTTTAAGGCCTTCCCCTCTTCAAAAAGGAATAAATCTTTCACTACTGCATGTATCCAGTTTGATCCTATCCCTAAAGATGCAGCGGCAATCATCATGTTACCCATAGCCAAGGTGCAATCGTGAATGGTAGTGGATGCACCGTCTTGCCCGAAAACAATAATAAGCGTGGGAGCCGTTTCCAGAAGATGAGGTCTTCTTCCTCCTCCGGGGGGAGCGGGCATATTTTTCTGGAGAGTTTCTTTGATTTTTATCAGCTCATCTTTGTTTTGTATCACCACAAAAAGCCAGGGTTGCCTGTTCATGCCCGAGGGAGCATATCTGCCGCCAGCCAGAATAATCATTTCTAACTCTTCAGCTTTTATTTGCTCGGGCCGGTACTCTTTTACACTTCTTCTGCCCAATATCGATTTGATAGTTTCATTCATGAGTTTTTGCCTCCTCTGTGCTATCTCATGTATAACTAACTCACCCCCAAAACAACAAAGGGCGCGAATATGTAATCATGTTAAACGGATTAAAAGCAGGAGGTCAAGTTTACATTCCCGCAAAAAGTAAATGGTTTTTCACTGTTGATCTAATAGTCTTTTCTGATTGCCCATTGTATAAAGTCAACCGCAAAAATCAAAGCATTCTTCTTTTTTTTTATTTTACCCTGCACCTGGTGTGGCAATCTTGTTTTTTCTTCTCTAACGAACGCAAGTAGACCAGGATGCTTTTTCTGGTGTAGTACTCTCGCTTTTAATCATCTCTTTTTTATTATTGCATCGTAAATTATAGTTAATCACAAGACCCATTGTAACCCATTTAACTGCCATCGCGAGCCCGTTTTCTTGTATGGCGTTTTAACCTCCGATGTAATTTGTTTTTAAGATTTGAGCAATTTAATAGGTTTTGCGAGATACTATATTCTATTTTTTCTCCATCTCGACAGGTCTTGTCTTTTTTTAATGTTTTAATATCACATCGTAGACTACTTTATATAACCCTTAGGATGACCAAAAAAGGAAGAGGGAGAAGTTTATTTCTTATAGCTCCTTTTGATAAACGGGCTTTTTCGGGGCGGGATCAATGTTTGACAGGAGGAAGAGAAAGTTATAGAATTTTTGTGGTATTAAGCCGGTGTGGCTCAATGGTAGAGCAGCGCATTCGTAATGCGCAGGTTAGCGGTTCGAGTCCGCTCGCCGGCTCCATCTAAAAATTGTAAGCGCCCCTAAACTTTATTTTTGAAAAGGGGCGCTTTTTAGTATTCACCTTTATTTTGGTTTGGGTCCTTCTGGCGGGAAAATTACTTTATCCACCATATAGATTATAGCGTTAGAAGCAGCATAAGATCCTACCACGTTGATTTTTCTATTAATCACGATGGGCGGTTCCTCAAAAAAGACATGGATTAAATGGCCGTTCAGGGTTTTGTACTTTTCCCCTGCTCGAAAATCGTCTACTGAGAGACGACGAGGAATTACGTGATAAGTGAGTATATCTTTTAAAGTTTCTTTGTTCTCGGGCTGGAGCAATCTTTCCAGTTTTCCTTCTGGAAGAGCGTCAAAGGCATCATTTGTGGGAGCAAAAATGGTATATTCACCCTTGTTGAGAGTCTCCTCCAATCCAGCAGCTTTTACTACCTCGACAAAAGTGCTCAACTCCTCCACTTGAGAGACGGTGTCCATAAATTTAGCATAGTAGACAGGTTGAGATGAAATGGCTTGAGCTGATGCAACACCTACCGCGAGAAATATGCTAAGAATAGCTACAAGTGAAACAGAGATAAAACGCAATTTTTTCATTTTGACCTTCTCCTTTCCTTTTATTTTACTGGGAAACATTATAACATAGGATTTGGAAAATAAAACGGTATGGTCTAAAATATACCCTAAACAAAGAAGGATTATATAGTATAATTTTTTCTGGTTTTCTAAACTCAGAAGGAGGAAAGAAAGTGGCAAAGATTCTAAAAAAAGAAGTCCTCACCCCTCAGATTAAACTCATGGTAATTGATGCTCCTTGGGTGGCTCGCAAAGCCAGGCCCGGTCAATTTGTGGTTTTACGCATCAATGAACAGGGGGAGCGTATTCCCTTAACTATTGCTGATTTTGATCTGCAAGAAGAAACAGTTACCATAATTTTTCAAGAGGTAGGTAAAACCACTATGGTATTAGGGGATTTAGAAGAAGGGGATGAGATTTTAGATTTTATAGGACCTTTAGGAAAAGAAATCGAAGAAAAATATTTTGGTCACGTAGTTTGTGTAGGAGGAGGGGTGGGTATTGCCCCCACTTATCCTAAGGCTCGAGCTTTTAAGGAAAAGGGAAATCGAGTTACCTCTATCATCGGAGCTCGCAGCTCTAATCTTCTTTTCTGGGAAGAGGAAATGCGAAGAGTGAGTGATGAGCTTTTTGTTACTACTGACGATGGGACATATGGTGAAAAAGGATTTGTAACTCAGGTTCTGGAACGAGTTCTAAATAAAGATAAGGTGGATTTGGTAGTAGCGGTGGGGCCGGTAATAATGATGAAGATGACGAGTCTCTTAACTGAAAAGTATTCCATTCCCACTCTGGTGAGTCTTAATCCCATAATGGTAGATGGAACGGGAATGTGCGGTTGCTGTCGGGTAACAGTGGGGGGAAAGTGTAAATTTACTTGTGTGGATGGTCCAGTTTTTGATGGCCACCAGGTAGACTTTGATGAATTGATGGCCCGTCAGCGGATTTATTTAGAGGAAGAAAAACGAGCGTTAGATGCCTGGTTAATGGAAACAGAAAAGGAGGGAGCCCCCTACCATGTCTACTGAACGTCCTTCTCGACCTAAAATGCCTCAACGTCCCCCCGAAGAGCGGATTAAAGATTTTAACGAAGTTCCTCTAGGGCTATCGGAAGAGGTAGCAGTAGCAGAAGCTCGTCGTTGCATTCAGTGCAAAAAACCCACCTGTATCGAAGGGTGTCCGGTGGAAATTGATATTCCTGGTTTTATTAAACTTCTATCGCAGGGTGAATTGGATGGGGCCATTGCTAAAATAAAGGAGAAAAATAGCCTTCCTGCTATATGCGGAAGAGTGTGTCCCCAGGAAGACCAGTGTGAAAGCAAGTGCATACTGGGCAGAAGAGGACAACCCGTTGCCATTGGATACTTAGAGCGTTTTTTAGCTGATTATGAAAGAGAAAAGGGAGTGAAAGCTCCTTCTCTTCCTCCTCCTCGGGATAAGAAAGTGGCGGTGATTGGCTCGGGTCCGGCTGGTTTAACCTGTGCTGGAGATTTAGCCAGAATGGGCTATAAAGTTACCATTTTTGAAGCTCTGCATGCGCCAGGTGGGGTTTTAGTTTACGGCATTCCTGAATTTCGCCTTCCCAAGGCTATTGTGGCGCAAGAAGTCGATTATGTACAGTCTTTGGGGGTAGAGTTAAAAGTAAGCCGGGTAATAGGTAAAACTTTTACTCTGGATGACTTAAAAGATGAAGGGTATCAGGCTTTCTTTATTGGAACAGGAGCGGGTCTTCCTTACTTTTTGGAAGTTCCCGGGGAAAACTTGAATGGTATTTATTCTGCCAACGAATTTCTCACCCGTTCCAACCTGATGAAAGCTTACCTTTTCCCTCGTTATGACACTCCTTTGAAAGTGGGGCAAAGCGTAGCAGTGATTGGAGGAGGGAATGTGGCTATGGATTCTGCACGAACCGCCTTACGTTTGGGAGCAAAAGAGGTGTGCCTGGTATATCGACGTACTAAAAAGGAGATGCCTGCTCGAATTGAAGAAGTAGAAAGAGCAGAAGAAGAGGGAGTGAACTGCATCATTTTGACTAACCCGGTTCGTTTTTTAGGCAATGAAAATGGTTGGGTAACGGGTATTGAGTGTATTCAAATGGAATTGGGAGAGCCGGATGAGTCGGGAAGAAGGAGGCCTGTTCCCATTCCTGGTTCAGAATTTGTTATTCCTATTGACACTGTGGTGGTGGCTATAGGACAGGGTCCTAACCCTCTGCTCTTAGAGACTATTCCTGGCTTACAATTGAATAGAAGAGGTTACATCGCCGCTGATGCAGAAACCGGAGCTACTAGTTTAGCGGGAGTTTTCGCCGGCGGGGATATAGTAACTGGGGCGGCTACTGTGATATCGGCTATGGGTGCAGGTAAAAGGTCAGCGCAAGCTATAGACCGTTTTTTTACTGACTCTAATAGTTTTCCTGAATGGAGGCAATAAAATGAAAGAAGCAGAAGTTGTGGTTATTGGAGGAGGTCCAGCAGGTTATGCTGCAGCCACTCGAGCAGGGCGAGAGGGATGGGAAACTATCCTTGTCGAAGGAAGAGAGTTGGGTGGAACGTGTCTTAACCGGGGGTGTATTCCTACCAAGGTCTTTTTTAAATCTCAGGAAGTAGCTAATCTGGTAAAAAAGGCACAGGATTTTGGGATAAAAGCGGATTTTCAAGGAGTTGATTGGGAAAAGGTCCTGAATCGAAAAAATCGGGTAGTAAAACAGCTGACCAGTGGAGTACAATTTCTCCTCCGGAAGGGAAAAGTGGAGGTAATAGAGGGTTTTGCTTCTTTTCTGGATTCTCATACTATAAGGGTAGAAAAAGAAGGGGGAGAAAAAGAAGAAATCCGGGGAAAATATATAGTTCTGGCCAGTGGTTCCCGCTCTGCCACTCTCCCGGTAGAAGGAGCTAATTTAGAGGGGGTAATCGATAGCGATCAGGCACTGGAACTTTCTTCACTTCCTGAGAGTCTGGTAGTTGTCGGAGGGGGAGTTATAGGGATGGAGATGGCCTGCATTTTTAATGCTTTTGGAGTCAAGGTAGAAGTAGTGGAGATGATGCCCAAGATTCTTCCTCCGGTGGATGAGGAGATAACCAACCTTCTCACTCAGCTCGTAGAAAAAAGAGGGATGAGAGTTCATGTTAATGCTCAGGTGAAAAAGGTTCATCGCTCAGGAAACCTGCGAGTAACCTTTATTCAAGAAGGAGAAGAAAAAGAGGTAGAAGGAGATTGTGTTTTAGTGGCTACAGGAAGAGTGCCCCAGGTAGAAAATTTAGGAGTAGAAAATCTGGGTTTAAAAATGGAAAATCGGGGAGTCTGGACCGATGAGTTTTTGCGCACCTCTATCTCTCACATCTATGCCCCGGGAGATGTAAATGGTAAATATCTTTTAGCTCACGTGGCCTACAGAGAGGCAGAGGTAGCGATAAACCACATTAAAGGAGAAAAAAAGGGAATAAGCTATAAGGCAATACCCAATTGCATTTTTTCTTTTCCAGAAATCGCCTCTGTAGGATTAACCGAGAAAGAAGCAGAAGCAAAAGGATATGAAGTTAAAGTGGGGAGATTCCCCTTTCGAGCAAACGGTAAGGCTCTGATTGAGGGGGAAACGGAGGGTCTGGTAAAAATTGTTAGTGAAGCTAAAAATGGAGAGATACTGGGAGTACATATTTTAGGGCCCCACGCTTCAGATTTGATTGGAGAAGCAGTTTTAGCTCTAAACTTAGAATGCACTCCGCAAGAAATAGCCGAGACTATTCATCCTCATCCCACTCTCTCTGAGGCTTTAATGGAAGCAGCTCAAGGAGTTTTTGCCTCTCCCTTACATTTTTCTTAAAGGGAGGATAGATGACACTTAGAGAGCTACCTCTTTCTGATTTTCACCGCTCTTGTGGTGCTCGAATGGGGGTGTTTTGTGGTTGGGAGATGCCCCTTTATTACCGAAGTATCCGAGAGGAATATTTTGCCTGTACTAATAGCTGTGGACTCTTTGATATTTCTCACCTGGGGAAGTTTCTTCTTCGAGGGAAAGAGGCAACTCCTTTTTTAGATTATGCTACCTGTCGCAAAGTTTCTGAAATTAAGGAAGGAAGAGGTAAGTACATTTTTTTTCTCAACTGGCGGGGAGGAATAGTAGATGGGGCAACTCTCTTTAGAGAGAAAGAAGAAGAATGGCTTTTGATTTCCAATGCCGGGGCGCGGGAAAAGCTTTTCCGGTGGCTCGATTATCTGATAAAGACTAATAAATGGGAAGTAGAGATAGAAGACGTAACGGAAAAGAAAGCGCTTTTTGCCATACAGGGTCCTGAAGCGGCAGGAATAGCGAAGGAGTTATTTCAGGTTTCCGGTGATAATTGGCCAAAGTTTTCTTTTCGAAAGTTTCCTCCCGGATTTCAAGTAACACATCTTGCCTTTTCTAAAGAAGATGGCTTTGAGATAATGAGTGATGTCTCTCTGGGTTCAGGACTCTGGGAAAAATTGTTGAAAGAGGTAGAGCGCCGAGGGGGTGCGCTGTGTGGGTTGGGGGCAAGAGACCTTTTGCGTTTTGAAGCTACCTTCCCTCTTTATGGTCAGGAGATAGATGAGACCATTACTCCTCTTGAGCTGGGGAGAGAGGATCTTGTAGACTGGGAGAAAGCCGATTTTATTGGTAAAAAACCTCTTCTTCTGGAGAAAGAAGAAGGTTCTAAAAAGAGATTGGTGGGGTTAGAGATTCTGGGGCGAAGAATACCTCGTTATGGCTACCCCCTCTACACTAAAGAAGGGATGCCCTGCGGTTATGTAACCAGTGGTAACTATTCTTTTTCCTGGCATAAAGTTTTAGCTCTGGGGTTTATTAGCTCTATCTCCGGTGAAAAAGGGGAGACTTTGCTGGTAGCTGCACCCCGGACTCGACTGGAAGCAATAATAGTGAATTTACCTTTTGGGGAAGGAGGTTAATAAATGTGAATATTCCCGATAATTTACTTTATACCCGAGAACATTTCTGGGTAAAAAAAGGAGATTTGGCTACTTGTGGCATTACTGATTACGCTCAAAATGAGCTGGGAGATGTAATATTTGTAGAACTGCCCGAAGAGGGTAAGAAAGTAAAGCAAGGAGATAAAATAGGGGAAGTAGAATCGATAAAAACAGTTTCTTATTTATATGCTCCCCTTTCTGGAGAAGTAATGGAAGTAAACAGAGAGTTGGACAAAAAACCCGAGTTAATTAATCAGAGTCCCTACGGAGAGGGCTGGATTTGTAAAATCCAGCCGGAAAACGAAGAAGAATTTAAGAATTTGATGAATAAAGAGGAGTACGAAGTATTTTTGAAAACTCAATGAAAAAAGTGGTTAGAGTTCTCGTTGATCCTCCCCTCTCTGGCTATGAAAATATGAGCAGAGATGAAGCACTCCTGGAGATGGGTTTTCCCGATGCTCCCCTTACTTTGCGTTTTTTTGAGTGGGAGGAAGAAACTCTCTCGGTGGGGAGATTCCAGAAAACTACCGAAATAGATTTTAGCTATCTTGAAGCTAAAAATATTCCTTTAGTACGCCGACCTACCGGGGGACGAGCTATTTTGCACGATAAGGAGGTTACTTTCAGTCTCTTTATTCCCACTTCTTCTTTTGAGAAACATACTTTTTATTATAAGGAATTGCAAAAAGTACTGACCCGGATGATGGAAAAGATGGGAATAAAAGTAGACGAAAAAACAGAATCAGGGATTTATACTTCTTCCCCTTATTGTTTTTCTATCAATGTTGCTCATGAGATAACGATCGGAGGAAGGAAAATTATTGGAGTGGCTCAAGCTCGAGGAGAGAGGGGAAATCTCTTTCAAGCTTCCTTTATTTTAGAGGGGAACAGAGAAGAAGTTGCTTCCTGCTTTAAGAAAAAAGAAAAAATTCAGAAAGAATTAGAAAATAGCCTTCTTGCCCTCTGTGAAGTTCTTTCTCCTTTACCCGAGAAAAGGAAAATTTATCGGTTATTTTTAGAAAGTTTAAGAGAAGAGTGGGGCGTAGAGATAGAAAAAGGAGAGTGGAGTGCTGAAGAGTTAGAAAAAGCAGAAGAACTCTTTTCCACTAAATATTATCCTGGTTCTTCGTATCACACAGAAAGATGAGCAGGTGAATTTATGTCAATATTCTCCTAAAATCTCGCCTGAAGGGGGGTAGTTTTATTCTCATAAAATACCATCCCTTTTACTGGATGTTACTGAATGACAACAGTACATGTTTTCATAAGTACTCATCATCTCCAGATTAACCCAAAACTATATAAAGCCCGTTACCTCTTGACGAAGAGAAAAAGTTGTGCTTTAATAAGCGCCAATAAGAAAAGCGATGATGAGGGAGAGTAGCTTTTTTCCTTCAACTACAGAGAGCCAGGGTAGGTGGAAGCCTGGTGTTGGAGAGAAAGGTGAATGGGCCTCGGAGCAGCTCATCGAAAGGGAATACTCGAGTAGACTGAGACGGTTCTTTCCCGCTAAAGAAAGTAGGTATAGTAGTTTTTGTACCGAAAGAGTGAACGGTTAACGCCGTTAATGAGAGTGGTACCGCGAGTTTAAGCCCTCGTCTCTTGACGAGGGCTTTTTTTATGGGAGGAAAACATGGAGATAAAACCAGATAGGGAAAAATTTAAAAAGTTGTCGGCTGAGGGTTATGATTTTATTCCCCTTTATGCCGAGCAGCTGGCCGACCGACTTACTCCGGTATCGTTAGTAGACAAATTTCGGGGAGAAACTCCCCTGATTTTACTGGAGAGTGCAGAAAGAGGGGAAAAATGGGGGCGTTATTCTTTTTTAATCCGAGGGGGAGAAGAGGTAAAAATTGAAGACTTTACTGACATTATTTCCCTTCTGGAGAGAGAATTTGCTTCTTACTCCGTTTATCCTGAACCTTCCCTTCCTTTTCTGGGGGGAGCAGTGGGTTTTCTGAGTTATGATGCAGTGAAAACCTGGGAGAAAACTATTTCTCGCCGGAAGATAAGCTATCCATTAGCCTACTGGATAAAAAGCAACCGTTTTCTCTATTTTGACCACCTCAAACATCTTTTGGGAGCAGTATATGTTGCCCGGGGAGGCGAAGAAGAAGATTATAACCAGGGGAAAAAGTGGATAGAAGAAACTTATGAGAGAATAGGTCAATCATCCTCTCCCTCCTCCTTTTTTGCAACTAAAGGAGAGGTGGAGTGTGCTCTTAGTGAGGAAGAATTTAGAGAAAAAGTAGAAAAAGTGAGAGACTTTATCCGGGAAGGACATGCTTCCCAGGTAGTTATTTCCCAGCGCTTTTCTCAAGCTTTTTCTGGCGACCCTTTTATCCCCTATCGTTTTTTGCGCTCGTTGAACCCTTCTCCTTATCTTTTTTATCTGGAGACTGACCAGTTTCAGATGGCTGGATCTTCTCCGGAGATGCTCATAAAAATAGAGAATGGGAAAATTTTCACCAAACCCATTGCTGGAACGAGAAAGAGACTGTCTTCCATTCCTGAGGAAGAAATAATAGGAGACTTACTTAATGACGAGAAAGAAATTGCCGAACATGTGATGCTCTTAGACCTGGGAAGAAGTGATCTGGGGAGAGTATGTGATAGAGGAACAGTACAGGTGGAAAAATTTATGGATATAGAACGCTATTCCCATGTTTTTCATATCGTATCTACTGTTTCTGGTAGGTTAGCCCCTTGCATTTCTCCCTGGAGGGCACTACAGGCATCTTTTCCTGCAGGAACAGTTAGTGGGGCGCCTAAGGTGAGAGCTATGGAGATAATCGAAGAGTTGGAACCTCTCCCCCGGGGGCCTTATGCTGGAGCGTTAGGATATGTGAGTTTAAATGGCAACCTCGATACCTGCATCATTATCCGCAGCATCTTTTTCCGGGAAGGAAAAGCGGAAGTTCAGGCGGGGGCAGGGATTGTTTATGATTCTCTCCCTCAGAAAGAATATGAGGAAACACGAAGTAAAGCCGAGGCTTTACTTTTAGCTTTAAATTTAGCCGGAAGGGGGAATGATTAATGATTCTCTTGATTGACAATTACGATTCTTTCACCTATAACCTGGTGCAATATTTAGGAGAGCTAACTGCAGAAGAAATCAAAGTATTCCGTAACGATGAAATTTCTATCTCAGAAGTGGAGCAAATGAAACCGGCAAAGATTGTTATCTCTCCTGGCTCTGGAGAGCCACAGGAGGCGGGAATTAGCAATGAGATAATTTCCTGTTTTCCCTCTATCCCCACTTTAGGGGTGTGTCTTTGGCCATCAGTGTGTTGCCTGGGCTGAAGGGGGAAAGGTAGTAAAAGCCCCTCGACCTTACCACGGGAAAAAGTCTTTAGTTTATCTTTTTCCCTCTCCTCTTTTTCGAGGATTACCTCCCCGGATCTGGGTGGGTAGATATCACTCTCTCATTGTCGAGCGAGAAAGTTTACCACCTTCCTTAGAGGTCATCGCCCAAACAGAAAGTGGAGAAATAATGGCTTTGCAGCATATTTCTCGCCTTCTTTTTGGGGTGCAATTTCACCCTGAATCAGTTCTGACTCCTCAGGGAAAAACAATTTTAAAGAATTTTCTGGAGGTGGGACTCTCATGTTAAAAACCGCTCGAGATTTCTTAGAGTACATAATAGAAGGTAAAAGGCTCACCAGGAAGGATTCCTATTCTCTGATGAGGGGCTTGATGGAAGGAGAGTTTACTTCTTCCCAGATGGGAGCACTCCTATCTTCTCTGCGGATGCGCAAAGAAGATGGAGAAGAAATTGCCGGATTTGCAGAAGCGATGAGAGAAAAAGCAATGAATTTTTCAGTTTCTTCCCTTTCTGTGGCTGATAATTGTGGGACAGGAGGAGATGGACAGGGAACCTTCAACATCTCTACTGCTTCCGCTTTTGTAGCTTTATCTTCCGGGCTAAAAATAGTAAAACACGGTAATCGTTCAGTTTCCAGCCGCTGTGGTAGTGCAGATTTACTGGAAATCCTGGGGATAAAGGTAGATATGGAAAGAGAAAAAATGCAAACTCTTTTTGAAGAAACAGGATTTGCCTTTCTTTATGCACCGCTCTACCATCCTGCTACACGGACAGTGCAAGGAGTGAGAAAAGAACTGGGAATTAGAACCGTTTTCAACCTCTTAGGGCCTCTTACCAATCCTTGCCCCATGGATTATAAGCTGGTGGGTGTTTATTCTCCGGAACTTATTGAGCCTGTTGCTTCAACCCTGGCTACTCTTGGGGTGAAAAGAGGTTTGGTAGTGTGGGGAGAGCCAGGTTTAGATGAGATAAGTACCACTGGAGAGAGTAAGTTAGCTTTTGTAGAAGGAGGTAAAATAACTTTTTCCTCTTTTCATCCCGAAGAAGCAGGCTTTCCAGTAAGAAATATAGAGGAGCTAAGAGGAGGAACACCTGCTGAAAACGCCCGGATTTTTGTGAATATTTTGGGAGGAGAAGAAAAAGGAGCACGCAGAGAAGCAGTAGTTTTAAATAGCGCTTTTTTGCTCTGGATAGGAGAAGAAGCTCAAGATTTAGAAGAGGCTATAGAAAAGGTAGAAGAAGCAATCCACTCTGGAAGAGCGCTGCAAACGTTGAAAAGAGTGGTAAAGGTAAGCAGAGCCCTGGAGGGAGAATGATGGAGGGGTTTCTGGAAAAAATAGTAGTAGGAAAGAAAAAGAGGCTTCTGGAAGGGAAGCAATATTCTTCCCGGGAAGTGGTAGATGTATTTAGTGAGCGAGAGAAGAAGAAAAATACTCTTCTCTCCTCCTTGAGGAATTCACCCGAACCTAACATCATAGCTGAGATTAAGAAGGCTTCTCCTTCTCGGGGGGTGTTGATAGAAGGAAGTTTCCTTCCTTTCTTAGAAGAATACGAAGAAGGAGAGGCGGTAGCAATATCAGTGGTGACTGAAGAAGATTATTTTCAAGGGAGTCTGGAGATGTTTCGGGAAGTGAGAAAAATTACCCCTCTTCCTCTTCTCCGTAAAGATTTCGTAATAGAAGAAACCCAGATTTATGAATCAGCGCAAAATGGAGCAGATGCTCTCCTTTTAATTGCTGGTCTTCTTTCCCGGGAACGACTGCAACGCTTTGTTTACCTCTGCACTCTTTTGCATCTCCTCCCCTGGGTGGAAGTCCATGATGAGGAAGATGTAGAAAAAGCACTACAGGCTCACGCTCCTTTAATTGGCATCAACAATCGTAATCTGGCCACTTTTCAGGTTTCTCTTCAAGTTTCAGAGCGACTTTGTCGAAAAATCCCTCCCTCGGTGATAGTGGTGGCAGAAAGTGGAATTAAAAGTAGAAATGATATAAAAAGATTAATGGATAAAGGGATAAACAATTTTTTGATAGGAGAGACCTTGATTACTTCCTGCCACCCAGCTGAGAAATTAAGGGAACTTAGAGGGGGAGTGGAAGTTGCCCCGGGTTAAGGTTTGTGGAGTTAAAGAAAAAAGAGATGTTTTACTTCTGGGTGAATTTCCTATCTGGGCCTTAGGCTTTATTTTGGTGGAGGATAGCCCCCGTTTTATTCTTCCCGAGAAAGCGAAAGAGGTAGTTAACTCTCTACCTTCTCGGATAATGAAAGTAGGGGTTTTCCAGAATCAAAGCGTAGAGGAAGTGAATAAATTACGAGAGTTGTGCAGTTTTGACTTAATACAATTACATGGTGAAGAAAGCCCTGTTTTTTGCGAAAAATTGGGGAAAGGAGTGATTAAAGCTTTTTCTGTGGGAGAAGATTTTGATGTCGCTATGGTAGAAGAATACCTTCCAGTAGTGGATTTCCTGCTTTTCGATAGCAAAAAAGCAGGAAGCGGGATAACTTTCCCCTGGGAGAAGATAAAAGGGATCAGTTTTCCCAAACCAATAATAATCGGAGGAGGCTTAAAAGAGGAAAATATCTGGCAGTGTCTTTCTCTTCTGCATCCTTTTGCTTTGGACTTGAATAGCGGAGTGGAAATTTACCCCGGGAAAAAGGATCCTGAAAAAGTAAAAAGAATTTTAGAAAAGATAGGAGGAAAATAAAATGGAAAAGGCAGGATTTTTTGGAGAATTTGGGGGGAAGTTCGTTCCCGAAATTTTAATTCACCCCTTAGAGGAGTTAGAGGAAGCTTACGAATATTACCGAAAGGATGAAAAATTCCAGGAGGAATTAAATTATTACCTGAAAAATTATGCTGGAAGGCCTACTCCTCTTTACCTGGCAGAGCGCTTAACCGAATCCTGGAAAGGAGCGCGGGTTTACTTGAAAAGAGAAGACTTAAACCATACTGGCTCTCATAAAATAAACAATACTCTGGGCCAGGCATTACTGGCTAAAAAAATGGGTAAAAAGAGAATTATTGCCGAAACCGGAGCGGGACAACACGGAGTGGCTACAGCTACCGTTGCCGCTCTTTTGGGCTTGGAATGTCAGGTGTATATGGGAGCAAAGGACGTAGAAAGACAAAAACTCAACGCCTTTCGTATGAAGATTTTGGGAGCAGAGGTGATTCCAGTTTATAGTGGAAGTCAGACCTTGAAAGATGCCATAAACGAAGCTATGAGAGACTGGGTAAGAAGCTTAGATACTACTCACTATGTTATTGGCTCTGTTGTAGGACCTCATCCTTATCCTCAAATGGTGCGTGATTTTCAATCGGTAATTGGTAGAGAAACTAAAAAGCAGATAGTAGAAAAAGAAGGGAGACTCCCCGACTATGCTTTAGCTTGTGTGGGGGGAGGAAGCAATGCTATGGGAATGTTTTATGAATTTTTTCCCGATAATGTAGCTCTTATAGGTGTAGAAGCAGGAGGACGGGGAATAGAGACCGGAAAACATGCTGCCAGTATTGGAGGAGGAAGAAAGGGAATTCTTCATGGAAGCTTGAGCTATGTATTGCAGGATGAGTTTGGGCAGATTCAAGAAACTCACTCCGTATCTGCTGGTCTTGACTACCCCGGGGTGGGGCCAGAGCATAGCTATCTTTTCTCTTCCGGTCGAGCCCAGTATGTATCAGTTACTGATGAAGAAGCCCTGCAGGCCTTTTTAGAACTTTCTAAAAAAGAGGGAATTATACCGGCTCTGGAGAGTGCTCATGCCGTAGCTTATGCTTCTAAAATAGCACCTCATCTTCCGGGGAAAGTTATGGTGATATGTCTCTCTGGGCGAGGAGACAAAGATGTAGAAGAGGTTCTACGCTACTTAGAGGAGGAAAAGAGAAATGGCTGACATATTAAAAGAAAAATTAGAAGAGAGAAGGAAAAAGGGGAAGCTCCTCATTCCTTATCTTACTTTTGGTTATCCTGATATTCCTACTTTTCTGGATTTGATACAAATTTGTGAAGAAGAAGGAGTGGATGCGCTGGAAGTGGGTATTCCTCACTCTGACCCTGTTGCCGATGGCCCTGTAATTCAAACTACTTCTCAGAGAGCCTTAGAGAAAGGAGTTACCCCTCCTCTGGTTGTGGAAACTTTGCGAAAAGAAAGAACTGCCTTACCTTTGATAGCTATGACTTATGGCAACATCGTTTACCAGTATGGATTTTCCCGCTTTGCTCAAGATTTTAAAGATGCCGGGTTTTCAGGGTTAATCATTGCTGATTTTCCCTGGGAGGCACGACATTTTGAAAAAGAAATGGAAGGATACTTATCCCGGGTACTACTTGCTTCTGTTACTTCTTCCCCGGCGAGGATAAAACAGATTGCCAGAGAGAGCGAGGGTTTTGTTTATCTGGTTTCCGGTAAAGGTACGACCGGTCAGGTGGAGATGGAGGAAGAGCGCCTGCGGGAAGTGGTAGAGCTTATAAAAGAAGTATCTTCTTCTTTAGTGTTTATCGGTTTTGGAGTGAACTCACCAGAAAAAGCTCAAAAATTGGCTCAAATCGCTGATGGGGTAATAATAGGCTCTGCTCTTTTGCAGGTCATTATTCAAGAAGAAAGAAGTCCCCAACGAGGATTTCGCCGTCTTCTTTCTTCTTATTGCCAGGCTCTTGATAAGACATCATAAAAAGCTTCATCCAACTTGCGGCTTTTTCCCAGAAAAATCTCCTATTTTCAGGTATACTTGAGGTACAGATCCTTGATTTATCAGCCTTTCTTCTTAGTAGGTTATCTAAAAACCCTTTGTAGTTCTAGAATTATTATGAGAGTTATAGAGTAGGTGGTAAACCCCGTCACCGGACTATCCTTAACCTGGGTTCTTATAGTTCTCTTTTCTAAAGCAGGGAAAGAAAGTACAAGGGTTTTGGTTATCTATTTTATAGTAAATTATAGTAGAATAAATGCAGGAGGTGAGGAAGTTGAAAATTCGTTGGTTTGGACATTCTTTCTTTTTAGTGACGAGTGGAGACACGAAAATAGCCTTTGACCCTTTTGATGATAGTGTTGGTTATCCCCTCCCTCAAGTAGAGGCAGATTTAGTTGTAGTAAGTCATGACCATTTTGACCACAATAACGTTTCTCTGGTGCGGGGACACCCTGAGATAATTAAAGAACCAGGGGTTTATGAAAAAAATGGGATTAAGGCAGAAATTTTCTCTACTTTTCATGATGAGGTAGGGGGAAAGAAACGGGGTAAAAATAATGTTGCCCGGTTGGAATTGGAGGGGATGTCTCTCATTCACGCTGGAGATTTAGGAATAATACCTCCAGATGAGGAGCTATCTTCCTGGAAACCGGTAGATATTTTATTGCTTCCGGTAGGAGGGATTTTCACTATTGATGCTCAAGAAGCTCAAGAATTGGTTTCCAAGCTTTCTCCTCATCTTGTAATACCGATGCACTACCGAACTGAATATACTAAATTTGAACTTAATCCTCTGGAACCTTTTCTGCAGGGTTTTAGGGAGGTGAAGAGGTTGGGTAGTTCTGAGGTAGAAGTTACTCGAGAGATTCTCCCGACTAATCTGGAAGTGTGGGTTTTAGAAATCTAAATTTATGTTATAATAACCAGCTAAAATATAATTTGATTAATTTATTATGAAAAACATAAAAACTGAGGGAGGTGATTTCACTCCCTCTGTTTTTATGTTCGATGTTTTTGGTTATCTTAAAGATAAAGTGGTATATTCTTTTTTTAGGAGAGGTAAGGATGGTTACTATATCGGTTTGTGTAGGTAGTTCTTGTCATCTTAAGGGGGCTTATGAGATTATTGAAATCTGTGAAGAGTTGATTGAAAAATTAAAGCTTAAAGATCAGATAGAATTAAAAGGTAACTTTTGTTCTGGGAAGATGCACAGAAGAGGGGGTTACTGTAATGGTGGATGATGAGATACTCAGTGGGGTTTCTCCTCAGAATTTTAGGGAGATTTTCCAGGAGAAGATTTTGAAAAAGCTGGGAGAAGATGGTACTGATGGGAGTAATTAGCACCATTGAGGCAAGATGCCGGGATTGCTATAAATGTATACGCAATTGTCCGGTGAAGGCCATTCGGGTAAGTTTAGGACACGCTGAAGTTGTGGATGAAAGATGCATAAAAGATGGACGCTGTGTTCTGGTTTGCCCTCAAGATGCTAAAAAAATTCAAAATGACCTTCCCCGGGTTCAAGAACTGCTCCAGGGAGAAGACCCGGTAGTGGTCAGTTTAGCTCCTTCTTTTGTAGCCGCTTTTTCTGAGGTCACAGAAGGACAGATAGTGGCAGCTTTGAAAAAACTGGGTTTTCAAGAAGTACGAGAAACAGCGGAAGGGGCAGAGTGGGTAGCCAGAGAGCATGCCCGGCTTTTAGATGAGGGGAAAAGAAATATTATTTCTAGTTCCTGTCCAGCTATCAATGCTTTGATTTATAAGTATTATCCTCAATATGTTTCTTACCTTGCTCCAGTTGTCTCTCCTATGGTTGCTCATGCTCGTTTAATCCGTCAGGAGTATGAAAAAGTAAAAGTGGTCTTTATCGGTCCTTGCATTGCCAAAAAAGCAGAAATTGAAGAGGAAGAAGTAAAAGGAGAAGTAGATGCAGTTTTAACTTTCGAAGAATTAAAAACCTGGTTTCAAGAAGAGAATATCTCTCTTTCTGCGTTAGAGGAAGAAGAAATGGGTTTATCTTCAGTGGAGTGGGGAAGAGCTTTCCCCGTGGAAGGAGGACTCCTGAAAACTGCTTCTTTGGATACCGGGATTTTGTCCAAAGAAGTTATGGTAATAACTGGAATCGACCGTTGTCGTCAGTTTTTAGATGATTTAAAAGACACCAAAGGTGATTTTGAAATGGTGGAAATGATGTCCTGTGAGGGAGGCTGCATTGATGGACCGGTGCTCCGCTCTTCGCTTTCTCCTTACGAACGGCGGAAAAAAGTCATTGACTATACCGAAAAAGCTAAGATGGCTTCTAATCCTCCACCAGAGAAAAAAATTATTTCTGTTCCCACTTTTAGTCGAAACTTTGCACCTCATCCCATACCTCAGCCAGAAGTTCCGGAAGAAGAGATAAAAAGGATTTTATCTCTTACCAGTAAATTTTCTCCTCAAGATGAGCTAAATTGTGGTGCTTGTGGGTATAACACCTGTCGAGAAAAAGCTCAAGCGGTTTATCAGGGCATGGCGGAAGCGGAGATGTGTATTCCTTTTATGCGGGCAAGAGCAGAATCTTTTTCCAGCTTTTTGATTGCAGTAACTCCCAATGGTATTGTGCTGGTTGATGAAAATCTGCGCATTGTGGATATTAACCCGGCTCTTCGTAGGATGTTCGGTTTGACGGGGAAGTTAGTGGTGGGGGGGAAATTAGACCAGCTTACTGATCCATCTCCTTTTGTGGAGGCGTTGCGCACTAAAAAGATGGTCACCAGAGAGGTGTTTTATCCTCAATACCAGAACCTTTACGTTCAATTGTCTGTTTTTTATCTGGAGAAGTCTCAGCTTCTTATGGGGGTATTTGTGGATTTGACCAAAGAAAAGGAAAGAGAAGTTTTGATGGAGCAAATCAAAGAAGAAACTTTAGAGAAAGCTCAACAGGTCATTAATAACCAGATGAGAGTAGCTCAGGAAATTGCCAGCTTATTAGGGGAAACTACTGCTGAAACTAAAGTTCTTCTAGATAAGTTGATGAAAATACTCCGGGGAGAATCGGTAGAGGGATGAAAGACCTCTTTGTAGAGTTTGCCTATGCTCAGCTTCCCAAATGGGGGGAAGAGCTTTGTGGAGATAGTGTGAGTTATGATAAGGGAAATAATTCTACCATACTGGCCTGGTCTGATGGTTTGGGTAGTGGAGTAAAGGCTAATATTCTTTCCACTCTGACTTCAAAAATTATTGTTTCCATGTTGAAAAGAGAATCTACTTTGGAAGAAGTGATAGCCACTTTAGCAGAAACCTTACCGGTGTGTAAGGTGAGGAAAATTGCCTATAGTACTTTTTCTGTAGTACAGGTTCTCTCCAGTGGAGAGACCTATGTAGCAGAGTTTGATAATCCCCCTCTTTTCTGGTTGCGTAATGGAAGGTTGATGCACCTGGATAGAAAAGAAAGAGAAATAGGAGAGAGGGTGGTTTTAGAATCTATAATGAGGGTGCAAAAAAATGATTGGATTGTAGGAGTAACCGATGGAGTGGTTCATGCTGGGATTGGAGGCTTGTGGAATTTAGGATGGAGATGGGAAAAAATCGCCTCTTTTTTAGAAAATACTGTTAATGACCAGCTGGATGCTTTGACTCTAGCTAATAAAGTGATAGCTACTACTAAAAGGCTTTATCAGGATAGATTAGGTGATGATGCTACCTGTGTGGTAGCTAAAATACGTCTTCCTCGTTACTTAATAGTGTGGGCCGGGCCTCCTGAAGACCCGGCTTTAGATGAATATATAGTCAAAAGGGTAATGGAATTTCCGGGTAAGAAAGCAGTGTGTGGTGGTACTACAGGAAACATTTTAGCCCGGGTTTTGGGCAAAGAGATAGAAGTAGATTTAACTTCTCTCCAAAAAGATATTCCTCCGGTAGGAATGATGGAAGGAGTGGATTTACTTACTGAAGGGATCCTGACTCTGGCCACAGTTCTTCGCCGACTGCGGAAAGGAGTGGAGTTAGAAGAAGTTATTTACCAGCGAGATGGGGCTAGCCGTTTACTCTCGCTTCTCCTAGAAGCGGATGAGATTACCTTTATAGGAGGAAGAGCTATCAATCCTGCTCACCAAAATCCTAAACTCTCCGGAGAGCTTTCGCTAAAAGCTCGGTTGTTAGAGGATATAGTTAGTGAGTTACAAAAAAGAGGGAAAATAGTAAATCTGGAATATTACTAAAAAACTAATGTTATCTATAAAGGGGGTAGAGTGATGGAAATAGAAAAAGAAAGCTTAGTTCTCAGTCGTCAGTTTGAAAAGGTCAATGCTATTCTGAGAAAATATTCTCATAATGTGGACAATTTGATTGCCATACTACAGGAGATTCAGTCGGAATATCGCTATCTGCCAGAAGAAATTCTCACCTATGTTGCTACTGCTCTACAGGTTTCTCCAGCGCACGTCTATGGGGTGGCTACTTTTTATGCTCAGTTTTCTCTGGAGCCCAAAGGTGAACATATTATCAGGGTTTGTGACGGTACTGCGTGTCATGTAAAGGGTTCTGCGCAAATCTTGAAGGCAGTTCGAGAAAATTTGGGATTGAGAGAAGGAGAAAACACCACCTCAGATTTGATGTTCACTGTGGAGACGGTGGCTTGTATTGGGGCTTGTGCTCTGGCTCCGGCTCTTATGGTAGATGAAGAAGTTTATGGTCAAATGGACGAAGAAAAAGTGCAGCAGCTTGTTGATCACCTGTTAGGGGAAGGAGAGAAAGTAGATGCGGTTTGAAAATCGGGAACAATTAGAAAAATATATTACTGAATTAAAAAACAAAAACGGAAAGAAGAAAGTCCTGATTTGTGGAGGGTTAGGGTGCTTAGCTAAAGGAGCAGAAGAAGTACTTGATACCTTCAGGAAAGTGATAGAAAGAGAAAAAGTAGAAGCAGAAGTGGAGAAATTAGAAGAAAGTCCTCACCTGGTTAAAACTGGTTGTATGGGACTTTGTGAAGCCGGACCTCTCGTGAGGATAGAACCGGAAGGGATTCTTTATTTAAGGGTCAAGCCTGAAGACGTAGAGGAAATAGTAGATAAGAGCCTGAAAGAGGGGGAAGTGGTAGAAAGATTAGTTTACCAGGAAAAAGTGAATGGAGAAGTTCACTATTGGCCCCATCTTAAAGATGTTCCTTTTTACCGAAAGCAAGTTAAAATTGCGCTTCGCAACTGTGGTTCTATTGACCCTCAGAATCTGGATGAATATTTAGCCCGGGATGGTTACCTGGCTTTAGCTCAAGTTCTCAATGAAAAAACTCCTGATGAGGTTATCGAAGAAATTACTAAATCTGGTTTGCGGGGAAGAGGAGGAGGAGGTTTCCCCACCGGGAGGAAATGGCAATTTGCTCGGGTGGTTAAAGCAGATAAAAAATACATTATTTGCAACGGTGATGAAGGTGACCCGGGCGCTTTCATGGATAGGAGCGTGATGGAGGGAGACCCCCACTCTATTTTAGAAGGTATGGCCATTGCCGGTTATGCCATAGGAGCACAGGAAGGATATATTTATGTGCGAACTGAGTATCCTCTGGCAGTGAAGCACCTTAGAAAAGCTATAGAAGATGCAGAAAGAGCTGGATTTCTGGGAGATAACATTTTAGGTAGTGATTTCTCTTTCCGGATTATAGTTCGGGAAGGGGCAGGAGCTTTTGTCTGCGGAGAAGAAACAGCTTTGATTGCTTCTATTGAAGGTAAAAGAGGTATGCCCAACCCTCGTCCTCCTTATCCTGCCTATCGGGGTCTGTGGGGTAAACCTACAGTGATCAATAACGTTGAAACTTTGACCAACGTGCCGATAATCATGCTCCGGGGAGCAGATTGGTTTCGCTCTTTTGGCACCGCAAGTAGTGCGGGAACTAAAACTTTTGCCCTGGCCGGTAAAATTAAAAATACCGGGTTGGTAGAAGTTCCTATGGGAGTTACCTTGCGAGATTTGATTTTTGGTATTGGAGGAGGAATACAGGACGACAAAAAGTTCAAAGCGGTGCAGATTGGAGGGCCTTCAGGAGGATGTTTAACTGAGAGACATCTTGATTTACCCATTGATTACGATTCCCTATCTGGAGCAGGGGCTATTATGGGGTCTGGTGGGTTAGTAGTATTAGATGAGGATACCTGTATTCCAGAAGTGGCTCGCTTTTTCATGAACTTTACTCAAAATGAATCTTGTGGCAAATGTGTTCCTTGTCGAGAGGGAACTAAACATATGTTAGGCTTGTTACAGAAAGTAGTAAAGGGAGAAGCCAGCACTTCTGATCTGGAACTTTTAGAAGAGACCGCCCAGGTGGTAAGGGATTCCTCTTTGTGCGGTTTAGGCAAAACTGCTCCGAATCCTGTTCTTACCACTCTTTTTTATTTCCGGGATGAGTATTTAGACCATGTGGTCCACAAGGTTTGCCCTGCTCATATTTGCCAGGCTATGAAAGAATACAGGATTGACCCGGAAAAGTGCCGTGCTTGTGCCAAGTGTGCGCGAGTTTGTCCGGTATCCTGCATTTCTGGCCGTCCTCGGGTGCCTTATGTTATAGATCAGGAAAAGTGTACTAAATGTGGGGCTTGTTTTGAAGCCTGTCCCTTTGATTCCATAATTGTGGAGTGGAGGAAAAAAGAAGATGAATGAAAAAATAGCTAAAAAAGCAGTAGTGGTAGATGGGCAAGAAATTATTTTAAACGGTGAAAAGAATATTCTGGAAGTAGCCAAGAAAGCCAACATCGAAATTCCCACTTTTTGTTATCATTCTGACCTCAGCGTTTATGGAGCTTGTCGAATGTGCCTTGTGGAGGTGGAAGGGCGAGGTCTTATGCCTGCTTGCTCCACTTCTCCTGAGGCGGGGATGGTGATAAAGACTACTACTTCTCGAGTTCTTCAGGCCCGGCGCATGATAGTAGAATTTTACCTGGCTAATCATGAGAGAGATTGCACAGTTTGCGAGAGAAACCTTAACTGTCGCCTGCAGGCAATCGCTGCTTCACTGGGAATAGACGAAGTTAGATTCGGAGAGAGAGAAGAAAAGTTACCCAGGGATACTTCTACATTTTCTTTAGTCCGGGACCCTAATCGTTGTATTCTATGTGGAGATTGTGTGCGAGCTTGCAAAGAAATAGAAAATATTGGAATTTATGATTTTACTCAGCGAGGCTCTCAAACCAAAGTGGAACCTGCTTTTGGGAAAAAACTCTCAGAAGTGGAGTGCGTTTATTGCGGGCAATGCTCCGTTCGTTGTCCTACCGGTGCTTTAGTAGTAAAATCAGAGGTCAATAGTGCCTGGGAAGCTGTTCTTGATTCTGATTTGATGGTGGTGGCTCAAATTGCTCCAGCTGTGCGAGTAGCCATAGGAGAGGCTTTTGGACTTCCTCCAGGAGAAATTACTACTGGTAAAATCGTAGCTGCTCTGAAGAAAATTGGTTTCGATCGGGTTTATGATACAGCTTTCAGCGCTGATTTAACCGTAATAGAAGAAGCTGAAGAGTTTTTCAGGCGCTTACAAAAAGGAGAGAGGCTCCCTCAGTTTACTTCTTGTTGCCCCTCCTGGGTAATATATGCGGAGAGAAATTATCCTTTTTATCTGGAGAATCTTTCCTCGGCTCGTTCTCCCCAGCAGATGTTTGGATCGGTAATCAAGAATTTCATTTATGAAGCGGAAAATACTCCTCGGGAGAAAATAGTTTCTGTTTCCATAATGCCCTGTACAGCCAAAAAATTTGAAGCTCGACGTCCAGAGTTCATTCACGACGAAATTCCCGATGTAGATATAGTTTTGACTGCTCAGGAAACCATTAGAATGATAAAAACTGCTAATATCGATTTTAAAGAATTAGACCCACTTCCTTTTGATGTTCCTCTGGGGGCAGGAAGTGGAGCAGGAGTTATCTTTGGAGTAACAGGAGGAGTAACGGAAGCGGTTCTGAGATACGCTTATGAACGTCTGACTGGCCAGGAGCTGAAAGAGGTAGAATTTAAGGGAGTAAGAGGCATGGATAGCACGAGAGAAGCAGAAGTAGATTTTGGAGGAAGGAAAGTCAAAGTAGCTATTGTTCACGGTTTAGCCAATGCTCAGAAGCTGGTAAAAGATATGAGAAGTGGCGAGAGATATTATGACTTTGTGGAAGTGATGAATTGTCCTGGAGGTTGTATTGGAGGGGGAGGAATGCCCCTTGAGTATCCTGATTACCAGGAGGTTTTACGCCGCAGAGCAGAAGGTCTCTACAACGCCGATCGTCTGAGTGTGGTTCGTAAAGCTCAGGATAATCCCTCCATTAAGTTCTTATACGAAAAGTGGTTGAAAGAAGCTAATAGTGAAATTGCAGAACATCATCTTCATACTTACTATTACTCCCGTCGTCGAATTAGTGATGAGATGATTCGCATTCAGGAAGCCAAAAGTGCTCAGAAAGTGGATATTGCAGTTTGTGTAGGCACCAGTTGTTATCTCAAAGGCTCCTATGACCTTCTTCAGGAGTTACTGGAGTTAACTAAAGAATATGGAGTAGAAGACAGGGTGAGCGTGGGAGCTACTTTCTGTTTAGAGCGGTGTACTGAAGGCCCCAATATTCGGATTAACGAAGAAGTATTTTCAGGGATAAGTAAGGACAATCTTCGGCAAATTTTTGAAGAAGCGGTTTTAAGTAAATTAGTAGCTGAGACTCATTGACGGATAGAAGTAGTTTGCGTATAATGTATAGGGTTTTTGAAAGGTAAGGGGCTGTAGCGCAGTTGGGAGCGCGTCTCCTTGGCGTGGAGAAGGTCACGGGTTCAACTCCCGTCAGCTCCACCAGATGATAAGCTCGCCCCCGGGGGCGAGCTTTTTTTGTGGGAGGTTTAAAGGTGCTCCAGGATTATGATTTTACAGAGATAGAGCTTAAGTGGCAGGAAATCTGGCAGAAAAAAAGGATTTTTGAAGTAGAAATAGATGAAAATAGGGAAAAGTACTATGTTTTAGAAATGTTTCCCTATCCCTCTGGCGAGCCGCATGTAGGCCATGCTAAGAATTATATCATCGGAGATGTGGTAGCCCGCTATTTCATGCGTCAAGGTTATAACGTTTTGCACCCTATGGGCTTTGATGCTTTTGGTTTACCGGCGGAAAACGCCGCTATCCAGCATGGTATTCATCCTGCTATCTGGACCCAAGATAAAATTAACCAGATGAGGGAGATATTGAAGCGATTGGGTATCAGCTATGACTGGAGAAGAGAGGTTATAACTTGTGAGCCCGATTATTACCGTTTCACTCAATGCTTTTTCCTTCTTTTCTACAAAAATGGTCTGGCTTATAAAAAAGAAGCTCCAGTTAACTGGTGCCCTTCTTGTTCTACGGTTTTAGCTAATGAGCAAGTAATAGATGGAACGTGTGAACGCTGTGGAACAGAGGTGGTTCGCAAAAAACTTGATCAATGGTATTTTCGAATTACTCGTTATGCCGAAGATTTACTAAAAGACATGGATCTTTTAGGAAACTGGCCAGAAAAAGTTTTAACTATGCAAAAAAACTGGATAGGTAGAAGCGAGGGGGCATATATTGATTTTCTCCTGGATAATGGTGAAAAAGTTACCGTTTTTACCACCCGTCCCGACACTATCTACGGTGCGACTTTTTTTGTTCTGGCTCCTGAACATCCTCTGGTAGATGAGCTGGTAACCGGTACTCCCTATGAGGAAAAAGTGAAAGAGTTTCGGGAAAAAATGGCTCGGAAAAGTGAGGTAGAGCGTCTCTCCGATGTTACCGAAAAAGAAGGAATGTATATCGGCCAGGAAATTTTAAATCCAGTAAGTGGAGAAAAAATTCCCATTTGGATAGCTGATTATGTGCTCTTAGAATATGGAACGGGAGCAGTAATGGCTGTTCCAGCACATGATGAACGGGATCATCAATTTGCTCAAAAATATGGTCTTCCAATTAGACCGGTGATCAAAAAGATAGATGGAGACGAATACTGTTTTACTGAGCCAGGTATCATGGTAAATTCTGGCCCTTTTTCTGGTCTACCATCTGAAGAGGGTAAAAAGAAAGTAATAGAGTTTTTAGAGGAAAGAGGAATAGGTAAAGGTGCAGTGTCTTATCGTCTGCGAGATTGGTTAATTTCTCGACAGCGCTACTGGGGAGCACCTATTCCCATAATATATTGTGAGCGCTGTGGAGAGGTGCCAGTGCCGGAGGAAGATTTGCCAGTATTGCTGCCCCCGGATGTAGATTTTCTGCCTGGTGGCCCTTCCCCTCTGGCTCGAAGTCCAGAGTTTGTTAATACTACCTGTCCTCAGTGCGGAGGGAAGGCCAGGCGAGAGACTGATACTATGGATACTTTTGTTTGTTCTTCCTGGTATTATTTGCGCTACACCTCTCCGGAAGCAAAAGATAGACCATTCCGCAAGGAAGATGTAGATTACTGGATGCCAGTAGACCAGTATATAGGAGGGGTAGAGCATGCTATTCTTCATCTTCTTTACTCTCGTTTTTTTACTAAAGTGCTTAATGATTTAGGTTTAGTTGATTTTCGGGAGCCATTTTCTAACCTTTTTGCCCAGGGGATGATTACCAAGGGTGGAGTTAAAATGTCTAAGTCTAAAGGAAACACGGTAAGTCCTCGAGAAATCATTAACCGTTTTGGTGCTGATACGGTAAGGGTGTTTATTCTCTTTGCCGGACCTCCGGAGCTGGATATGGAGTGGTCAGATCAAGGAGTGGAAGGAGCCTTTCGATTTTTAAATCGGGTGTGGAGAACAGTAGGTAGAGTTATTGAATTTCCAACGCAGGAAATTGAGATAGATAAAGGAAGAATGGAAGCTCTGGAACGTAAAGTACATCAAACTATTTTCCGGGTAACTCGAGACATCCAGGAAAAGTTCCACTTTAACACTGCTATCAGCTCTTTGATGGAGCTTTTGAACGAGATGATTGATTATGTGCGATTTTTAGAAGAGAAAGGAGCTAGCTCTGAAGAAAAAGAAATACTGGTTTTCGCTTCTCGAACCTTGGTTTCTCTTCTAAATCCTATTGCTCCTCACCTGAGTGAAGAGCTCTGGCAGCTTCTAGGGGAAAAAGACTTGCTTTCCACAGAGAGCTGGCCTGTTTATCAAAAAGAAAAAATGTATGAAGAAGAAGTAGAAGTGATAGTACAAATCAACGGCAGAGTGAGGAGTAAGGTGGTGGTCTCCAGAGGTTCTTCTAAAGAAGAGGTTTTAGCTCTGGCTTTGCAGGATGAAAAAGTAAAAAGCTGGCTAAATCATGGGGAAATTAAAAAAAGCATTTATGTACCAGACAAATTAATCAATCTGGTGGTGGGATGAGGTGGATTTTTCTCGTGAGGAAAGATTAGCACTTTTAGTAATTTCTTTGGTGGTAGTTTCAGGGCTGGGATTTATAGCTTGGAGGAATTTTTCTACACCCGGGGTCAGTGAAGAAACATTACTTGTTATTCAAGTGGATGGAGCAGTAAACTCTCCGGGTATTTATAGAGTCAAATCCGGAACTCGTATTTTTGAAGCTCTGGAACTGGCAGGGGGAACTAAAAAGGATGCTCAGACTGAAGACATGAATTTAGCTCTTCCCGTTTATGATGGACAGAGAATATCTATTCCCTCTTCTACTACTACTTCTCTAAAAGATAGAGCTGCCACTCCTGAGGTGCGGTCAGCTCTTCAAATGGTAAACGTTAATACTGCTTCTCAAAAAGAGCTGGAATCTTTACCGGGGATTGGTGAAGTGATTGCCCAGCGCATCATAGAATACCGAGAACAGAATGGCTCTTTTTCTCGTTCTGAGGAACTTCTTAAAGTAAAAGGTATAGGGGAAAAGAAGCTGGAGGCAATAAAAGATTTGATTACCTTTTAATTGCTGTTTTCTGCATAGATAGCAGAGCCGAACAACAGATGGCGTCCCCTTGTGACCTCCTAGAAAAAACAAAAATATAGAATTGTCTACGGTGTAAGATTAAAGAAGACTAAAAAGATGAGAAAAAAATTAAAGAAATTTTTACGCTAAAGAAAAGGCACTCCAGTGTTGTGGTGGTTGGTTTCAATTTTGGATTCTCACAAGAGAAAATATGAAATTACCTACCACACCATACAAAAAAAGATAACATCCTGCAGTAACAGCATACAAAATCACTCCGAGATTGCGCTGTGGTCATAGGGATGAGCTTTCCAAAAAGAGTAGGCTATAGTGATTTTTATGATTAACTATGCTTCCCTAATAAGCTGTGTTTTCTTCCTCTTCCTTTTCCTTTTCGGAATAAGAAACATCTCTAATGCTTATATCTATTTTATTAACCGTCATCCCGGTTTTATTTTCGATTACCCTTTTTACTTCTTTTTGTACTTCTTTCGCTACTTCAATTAAAGAGGAGTCAATATTAACCACTAAAGATATTTCTAAATTTACCGTTTTATCTTTTAGCTCTACTTTCACCCCTTTGTTAATATCTTTTCTACCTACTAGAGTGCTTAAGGGAGCAGCAGGTAATCCCCCCATGCTGGTTACCCCGGGAACTTTCATAGTGGTGATAGCTGCCAGAGTAGCTATAATATCTGGAGAAATAGTAATTTCTCCCGCTATTTCTTCCTCTTTGATCATCTCTTCTTTGTTATTTTCCGTTGTCATTTCTTCTACATTATTCTGTGCTGTCATCTCTTCTTTTCTTTCTTCCATAAATTTAACACCTCCTTTTTTATAGGACCTACACACTTCCATTACATTTTACAACAAAATGATAAAAAATAGAACTGTAAATAACGTTTACTTCTCTCTTCGACTAAAAAATACATATTAAAGACCTTTATAACAGGAAAGACTTTATACTACTTGTAAATATAATCACGCAAAAGATTAGGATTGGAAAAGGGTTTTTAAGACGGATTTAAATAAATGATTTTCTACAGCAAACTGATTTATACGAGATATAACTCTTATGAGGGCAGCGATAACCTTAAAAGAAGAAATGGTTTAGCGATGAATTTACTGGTTTTTTGAAAAAAGTAATTGGGGAGTAATATTGTGAGCTCATGAGGTGCTGCATGAATGCTTTATGGGTGGTCACACTATATGTTGTGGAGGGAGCAATATATTGAACAAGATAAACTTATCTTTTGAAACTGAAACCCCCAGGTTTACGTATAAAGAATCAGGTGAAGAGTATGGATATAATGGATACAAAAGAAGAGAAACTTATTGAATATCTGGAAAGCTTACCTCAGCTTGAGGTAAGCGAAGATTTTGCTCAGCAAGTTATGCACCGAATAGAAGGGCGCAAAAAGCGTTCGTGTTATGCTGATTATAAAAAATGGGCAGTGGTCTCTTTAGCGGCTGTGTTTCTCGTTTTGATTTTCTTTAGCGATCTTCCTTTGCTTCCTGAGCTGGAGATTTCTCCTTCTCTAGGTTATCGGAAAATAGAGTTGGTTTTTTATTCTCCTTCTCAAAGCTCCCGAACAGTAGCAGTAGCAGGAGATTTTAGCGGTTGGGACTACCTGCAAATGGAGAAAGTTAAAGAAGATTGTTGGAGAATCACGTTAAAGGTTAAACCAGGTAAATATCAGTATGGTTTTTTAGTAGATGGTAAAGAATGGGTAGCTGACCCCAATTCTTTCCGACAGGTTCCCGATGGATTTGGGAAATTTAACTCGGTGCTGGTGGTTAACGGTGAATCGAGCTCATGAAGAAAGAGATTTTTGTTTTATTCCTTGTCTTTTTCTTGTTTTTTGTGGGAATAGCTCCCCTATGGGCGGCAAGCGACCCTTTTTCTCTCATTGAAAAATCCTCTTATCCAGAAGAGGATAAGGAGTATCTTCGGGACCAGGTAGATTCTTTAATAAAAGAAGCACAGGAAAAAAATCTTCCTCTCTCTCCCATTGTTTCCAAACTCAAAGAAGGTTTAACCAAGAAAGTCACTCCTAATGAACTGGTGAAAACTTTGAATCATAAAAAGGATTCTCTGGAGAAAGCTCAGGAAATTTTGCAAAGGAATGGGGTGAAAGAAGAAGATTTAATAATCAATTTGGCTTTATCTCTAGAGTTATCCGTTTCTCCTGAGGTAGTAGAAGAAACTTTAAACAAAGCCTTGGCTAATGATGGAAAGCGTTTGCAGTTGATAGTGGATTCCCTGTCTTCTCTTTTAGAGATGGGGGTGGATCCGGAGAGAGCTGGGGAGATCGTAGAAAAGGTGGCAGATAAGAATCTTTCCTCTCGAGAGATGAAAAAGATGGCTCAACTCCTCGAGAGGGCCCGCAGAGCAGGAGCAGATTCTGAACAAGTTGCCAAAGTATTAGCTGATGCTCTGGATAAATATGACAATTTTAATCTTGTAGAGATGGAAGTCCAACAGTTTATTGCTTCTTCTCGGGAAAAACCAGCTCTTCGGTCGGGACAAGGGGTGACAGTTTCTTCACCGGGAATAACCTCTGGAGGCACTCCAGCACAAGAAGGAGGAACACCTCTGGAAACTACTACTACCCCATCTCCTACGGGTAAACCTCCTATCCAGGAAGGAGGAACGCCTTTGGAAACCGCTCCTTCCTCTGAGACAAAACCCCCGGTAGGAGAGGGAGGAGGAACAGCTGGAGAGCAGTCCTCCTCTACAGGTAAACCTCCGGCACAAGAAGGAGGAACACCTTTAGACTGATCCCTAAACTAGGGAGGCTATTAAATCCCCTACTTCAGAAGTGGTGAGTCCCATTTGCCCGGCACTCATACTTTTGATTTTTCCACTTTCTAAAGCTTTAATCAGGGCTTCCTCTACTTTTTGAGCCGCTTCTTCTTCTCCTATATGAGATAGTAGCATTTGCAAAGCAGAAATGGCTGCCAATGGATTGATCATATTTTTCCCCGTGTATTTAGGGGCGGAACCCCCGATAGGCTCAAACATAGAAACTCCCTCGGGGTTGATGTTGCCACCGGCTGCTATTCCCATACCTCCTTGAATCATAGCTCCTAAATCAGTAATGATGTCGCCGAACATGTTATCGGTTACTATTACATCGAACCACTCGGGGTTTTTGACCATCCACATGGTAGTAGCATCTACATGAGCATAGTCAGTTTTAATATCGGGATATTCCTGAGCTACTTCTTGAAAAGTTCTTTCCCATAAGTCAAAGGCATAAGTTAAAACGTTGGTTTTACCGCACAGGGTGAGTTTATTATTTTTATTTCTTTTTCTGGTAAATTCAAAAGCAAAACGAATGCATCGTTCTACTCCCCGACGAGTGTTGATAGATTCCTGGGTTGCTACTTCGTGAGGGGTACCTCGATGCAAGACTCCTCCTGCTCCTACGTATAAGCCCTCGGTATTTTCTCTCACCACCACGAAATCTATGTCTTCTGGCCCTTTATCTTTGAGGGGGGTCCACACTCTAGGATAAAGTTTCACTGGTCGGAGATTAATATACTGGTCTAAAGAAAAGCGCAGTTTCAGTAAAATTCCTCGCTCCAGAATTCCTGGCTTTACTTCAGGATGCCCTATGGCTCCCAGATAAAGAGCGTCTAATTGCTTGAATTCTTCAATAGCCGAATCGGGTAAAGTTTCTCCTGTTTTAAGATAATGTTCTCCTCCAAAGGGATAAAAAATAGTAGTGTAAGAAAAACCTGACTTTTTAGAAACAGCTTCTAAAACCTTGAGTCCTTCTCTTACTACTTCTGGTCCTGTCCCATCTCCGGGTATCACGCCCAGGCGATAAGTTTTCATTTTTTTCTCCTTTCTGTTGTTTTTGGTCTATATTTTATCATTTTCCTTTTACTTTTGCTGACTTCGTAACTGTCATCAAACATTTCTTACCCATCTTTAGCAATTATGCTGATGAACTGTCATTCTTCCTGAAAAATTAATATTTCAAATTGCCGAGTGCGCATAGTACAGTTTTTTGGGATTATGAGGGGGGTTTCCCCCTCTCGACAAAAATTGAATAATGAGTTAGGCTATATTGGATTGACTTTTCGATATAATACCTTGCTCAGAAAAGCGAGCGATGTCCACCTTTCTTTATATTTTCTACTATAGAGGAGAAGAGTTAAAATTGAATATTTGTCGAAGAGAGAAAAAGAGAAAAGCTGATTATATAGTGAAGAAAAACATTTTCCGCTCTGTTCTCCTTTTTGGCAAATAGCCTCTTCTTCCTTGCCAGGATAAAATATGAGATGAGAGAAGAAAACTCCTTAGTAAAAAATACCTTAGTAGTGGGAATTGGCACCTTTCTTTCCCGGATCTCGGGTTTTTTTAGGGAAATTTTAATTTCCTCTTCCTTTGGGGCTACCTGGGTTACCGATGCCTTTCTAATTGCCTATACCATTCCCAACCTTTTACGCCGACTTTTTGCAGAAGGAGCACTGAGTACCTCAGTAGTTCCAGTTTTTTCTCGCTATGGAGAGGAAAAAAAGTCCTCTCAAGAATTTATTTCTGCTTCTTTTACTGGCTTTACTTTAATTGTTTCATTGGTTTGTATTCTGGGAATGGTTTTTTCCCCACTGCTCGTGCATCTCATAGCAGTGGGATTTCGAGGTGAGGTAGAAAAGATATCTTTAACTACCGATTTTACCATTATTATGTTTCCTTTTCTTCTTTTGATTTCCTGGTCTGCTTTGCTTATGGGTTTTCTTAATACTTTTCGTATTTTCAGCTGGTCAGCAGTGGCACCGATTTTCTTTAATCTGGGAGCTATTTTCTCTATTTACTTCTTTAAGCCTTTTTTAGGTCCTTATGCCTTAGCCTGGGGGGTAATTTTGGGAGGGATTGGTCAATTTCTATTCCAGATTCCCCCTCTTTATCGAGCGGGTTTCCGTCTCCACTGGGATTGGAAGTTCTGGAAAAACAAAGGATTCCGACAAGTTATTGGCCTCATGCTTCCAGTTAGCTTTTCTCTGGCGGTATCCCAGATCAATACCATAGTAGATAGAGTTATTGCTTCCACCTGCCAGGAAGGAGCAGTATCTGCTCTCTATTTTGCTGATAGATTAATGGAGCTACCTCTGGGAGTCTTTGGAGTGGCACTTTCCGTTGCCATTTTACCGTCTCTTTCTCAAAAGTTTGCTGGGGAAGAGGAAGAAGAATGGAAAAATACTTTAGCTCAGGGGATGCGGTGGATTTTATTTTTGATGTTGCCCGTAGCTGCTTTCCTGGTAATTTTTTCTACCCCCCTTGTGAAATTGGTTTATGAAAGAGGGGCATTTGATTTTATAGCCTCTTCTATGACTGCTCAGGCCTTAATTTTTTATTCTCTGGGGTTGCCCTTTTTTTCTTTAAATCTTCTCCTTACCCGGGCCTTTTATTCTCGAGGAAATACCAAAACCCCGGTTAAGGTTAGTTTGATTGCAGTATTTTCTAACGTAGTTTTGGACCTTCTCCTGGTTCGATGGATGGATTTCAGTGGTCTGGCTTTAGCCAGTTCTCTGGCTGCCTTTTTGAATTCTTTTTTGCTTATTTTATGTCTGAGTCGGGTGTCTGAGTCGCTGGAAATTAAAACTCTTTTGCCTGGAAAATGGATGGGGAAAATTTTAGCTCAGACCACAGCTTTTATTTTTTTCTGCCACTTTCTCCAGGGAAGGCTTTATTCTGGAGGAGAAGGTAAAGGTTTGCTTTCCTTTATTGGTATAATAGTTTTAGTTAGTGGATTTTATTTTTTGCTTACCATTCTTTTTCAACTGGAGGAGGGACAAACTATTGTTTATTTGTTTCGCAACTGGAGGAATAATGCTGGCTAATGGATAGAAGTAAAATTAGAAACTTTGGTATCATTGCTCACATTGACCATGGCAAATCAACTCTCGCTGATAGGATTCTGGAAATCTGCAGGGTGGTGCCCAAGGAAAAAATGAAAGAGCAATTTCTGGACCGTATGGATTTAGAAAGAGAAAGAGGCATTACCATTAAGGCCAAAGCAGTGAGGATGGAGTATTTTTCCCCTCGGGACGGGGAAAAATACATCTTAAATTTAATTGATACCCCCGGGCATGCCGATTTTAGCTATGAAGTTTCGCGAAGCTTAGCAGCTTGTGAGGGAGTTTTATTAGTGGTAGATGCCTCTCAAGGGGTAGAGGCTCAGACTTTAGCTCATGCCCGTCTTGCTGTTTCTCAAGGTCTTGTTATTCTCCCGGTAATCAATAAAATCGATCTTTCTTCTGCTGATCCAGAAAGGGCCATGAGGGAAGTGGAAGCTATTTTGGGAGAAGACCATCTTCCCTTTACTCTGGTGAGTGCCAAATTGGGAACTGGAGTGGAAGAACTAATAGAAAAGATTGTTCAATTCATTCCTCCCCCTCAAGGGGAAGACTCTCCTTTTCTTCAAGCATTAATTTTTGATTCGATTTACGATTCCTACCGGGGGGTTATTCCTTTCATTCGGGTAAAAGAAGGGAAAATTAAAAAAGGGATGGAAATCATGATGTTTTCCACTCGCAAAAGCTTTTCTGTTTCAGAGGTAGGAGTTTTTACTCCCGAAAGAACAGAAGTAGATAGTCTGGGTCCTGGAGAGGTAGGTTATGTGGTTGCTAATATTAACCAGTTGGAAGATAGTCAGGTGGGAGATACCATTACTTCTTCCTCGCACCCCTCTCCTTCTCCCATTCCAGGATACAGAAAAATAAAACCTCTGGTTTTTTGTAGTTTTTATCCAGTGAGCTATGAAGATCATTCCAAATTAAAAGAAGCTTTAGAAAGATTGCAGCTTAACGATGCTGCTCTAAGCTTCGAAGCTGATTTTTCAGAAGCTCTGGGTTTTGGTTTCCGTTGCGGCTTTTTGGGTCTCCTGCATATGGACATAACCCAGGAAAGAATGGAGCGAGAGTTCGGAGTGGAAGTGGTAGCTACTGCTCCCCACGCAGTATATCATGTTTTGACTAAAAAAGGAGAGGTGCTAGAGGTAAGGTCTCCCAAGGATTTTCCTCCTCCTTCAGAAATAGAAGAAGCGGAAGAACCTTATGTAGAGATGAGCATAACCGTTCCAGCAGAATACTTAGGGGGAGTAATGGACCTCTGTCAATCTCGGCGGGGGATTTTTAAAGACATGATTTATTTAAGTGAGAAGTTTGTTCTTTTGAAATATGACCTGCCTCTCGCGGAAATTTTACTCGATTTCTATGACCGTCTAAAAGCGGTGAGCAGAGGCTATGCCAGTTTGGACTATGAGTTTGCAGGGTATCGCCCGGCAAACCTAGTAAGAGTGGATATTCTAGTTAATCGAGAAAAAGTGGATGGCCTTTCTTTTATTTCTCCAGAAGAGAATGCTTATTACCGGGGTAGAGAGTTGATTTCCAGATTGAAGGAACTTATTCCCCGGCAACTTTTTACCATTTCTTTGCAAGCAGCTGTGGGGGGAAAGATAATTGCTCGAGAAGATATACCAGCCTTGCGCAAAGATGTGTTACAAAAGTGTTACGGTGGAGACATAACCAGAAAGAGGAAACTCCTGGAAAAGCAAAAAGAGGGCAAAAAGAGAATGAAAGCGGTGGGCAAAGTTAAAATTCCTCAAGAAGCTTTTCTGGCAGTGATGAAAAGCGAGAAATGAAAAAGCTATCTCTTTATTTTCATTTTCCTTTTTGTGTTAAAAGATGTCGTTACTGCGACTTTGTTTCTTATCCTCGAAGGGACCGACATACTCATCTTAAATACAAAAAAGCAGTTTTTCAAGAAATAGCTTTGAAGGTAGAAGAGGAAGGCCTCCGGGGAAGTGAGTTGTCTACTGTTTATCTGGGAGGAGGAACTCCTTCTTTGTTATTTTCTGAAGATGTGGAAGAAATACTTAATTATCTCCGGCATTTCTTTGCTTTTTCGTCTTCTATAGAAATAACTATGGAGGTGAACCCGGAAACGGTAAATGGAGACAAAATAAGAGCTTTTCGAGAAGCCGGAATCAACCGATTCAGCGTAGGAGTTCAATCTTTTAATCCTCATTTTTTATGCTTTTTAGGTCGTTCTTCCTCCCTGGAACAAATTGAGAATGTTTTGTCCTGTATGGGAAAAATTAATTGCTCCTCCTGGAGTTTAGACCTTCTTTATAGCTTACCTTTCCAGAGTTTTCTGGAGTGGCAAAGGGAAGTAGAGAGTGCTCTTGTCTATCATCCTCCTCATTTTTCCATCTATGATCTTACCTTTTCTCCCCGGGTTCCTCTTTATCAATTTGCTAAGCGCCACCCCGGGATTTTTCCTTCTTCTGATGAAGAAGCTCTCTATTTTGAATGGGCAATGGAAAGATTAGACAGCGAAGGATATAGACATTATGAGATTTCTAATTTTGCTCAACCCGGAGCGGAGTGCCGCCATAATCTCAATTACTGGAGTGATGGAGAATACTTAGGGGTAGGGACTTCGGCGTGGTCTTACCTGGGAGGGAGAAGACAAAAAAATACCAGTAGCTTAAAGAACTACTTTACGCGCTTGAGGGAGGGAAGAACTCCTCTTACTTTTCAAGAAGAACTTGCCCCTCACCAAAAATTAACAGAAGATATTATGCTCCGGTTAAGGACTGAAGAGGGAGTAAAAACTTCTTATCTTTTAGCGCAATACAAAAGAGAGGAAGTAGAAAGCAAGTTAAAATGTTTGGAATTTTTGTCTAAAGAAGGCTTTATAATTAAAGAGGAAGAAAGGTTTTATCTTTCTCAAAAAGGAATGTTGGTGGCTAATCAAATATTTCAAGAAATTCTTGATTGAGGAGGGTAGTTGTGTTATTGTAAATTATGATACCAATTAGAGATGAGTTACCGACCCAGAAGCTTCCTATAGTAACTGTATCTATCATTGTAGCTAATGTGGTATGTTTTATTTACGAATTACTCTTAGGTCCTCAGCTGGAAACTTTCTTTTTCCAGGCGGGATTGGTTCCGGCAGTTTTATGGGGTAAAGTTCGTCCTTTAAGTCCTTTTATCCACCCTTTTCTCACTATTTTTACTTCTATGTTTCTTCATGGTAATCTCTTCCATCTTCTGTCTAACATGCTCTATCTCTGGATTTTTGGCAACAATGTGGAAGATTTTTTAGGCCATTTTCATTTTTTACTATTCTATTTGGGCTGTGGTCTCGTGGCAGGCCTCTCTCATGCTCTGATTTTCCCTTTCTCTACTATTCCTACAGTGGGAGCAAGTGGTGCTATAAGTGGAGTGATGGGTGGATATTTAATACTTTTTCCCTTTGCTCGGGTGCTGGTTTTGGTGCTATGGGGGTTTTTCTTTACTGTGGTTCGAGTTCCGGCGGCTCTGCTTCTGGGCATCTGGGTTTTTTTCCAATTAATTTATAGTTTGACTTCTCTTCTTTCTCCCACTTTGGGGGGAACAGCGTGGTTTGCTCATCTGGGGGGGTTTGCTATGGGTTGCTTATGGTGTAAAATAGCTTCCAATCACTATGAACGTCAGGTCTATTGGTGATAACTATAGAGAGTAATAAATCGATAGGGAGGAATGGTTAAGTGTTGGTAGAAGAAATTATGTTACCTGAGGTTATTATGGTAAACGACTTTGATCTGATTGCTGATGTCATAAGATTTTTGGCCCGGAGAAAAGTTAGTGGAGCACCTGTTGTAGACTTGGAACAAAGAGCCGTGGGCTACTTTTCTTCTTCCGTTTTTTTCCGGCAGGTTATAGAATTAGCTCAAAAAGAAGTAGCTATTACTGGTAACTTTGTAGTCGCCATTAGAGAAAAAATCAAGGATTTTTCCTCTCGGGAAGTTTCCGAATTTATGAGTGCTGATTTTGATTATCTGGAAGCAGACGAAGGGTTGGAAGAGGCTATAGATTTACTGCTTGATACTGATTTGGAACTTGTGCCCGTGATGCAGGGAGGGAAAATTGTAGGGGTGATAAATCACAATAGCGTCTTGCAATATTTTATGGAAAAAAAATAAGGGAGGTGCAGGAAGATGAATAAGAAAACCATTCGAGATATTCCTCAAGAAGAGCTTAAAGGAAAAAGAGTACTGGTGAGAGTGGATTTTAATGTTCCTCTGGATGAAAACCGGCAGATTACCGATGATACGAGGATTGTAGAAAGTTTGCCTACTATAAAGTATCTTAAAGAAAGAGGAGCTAAAGTTATTTTGGTTTCTCATCTGGGCCGCCCTAAAGGCAAATTCACTGAAGAACTTAAAATGGATCCTGTGGCCCGGCGGCTGGAAGAACTCTTAGGGGAAAAAGTTTATAAAGTAGATGATTGTATAGGAGAAAAAGTGGAAGAGGCGGTTTCTAAGCTAAAAGAAGGGGAAATACTTCTTCTCGAAAATATCCGCTTCTATCCCGCAGAAGAAGCCAACGATGAAGAGTTTGCTCGAGCTCTTTCTCGCTTGGCTGATATTTACGTTAATGATGCTTTTGGAACTGCTCACCGAGCCCATGCTTCCACTGCCGGAGTGGCTAAGTTTTTGCCTGCCTATGCCGGGTTTTTGATGGAGAAAGAGCTGGAAGTTCTGGGGGAAAAACTCAATAATCCGGTGCGACCGTTCTTGGCTATCCTAGGAGGAGCCAAAGTGTCAAGTAAAATTGGAGTGATTAGAAGGCTTCTGGAAAAAGTTGACGTTCTTCTTTTGGGAGGAGGGATGGCTTATACTTTTGTTAAAGCTTTAGGCTATGAAGTGGGTAATTCTATTGTGGAAGAATCTATGATAGGAGAAGCCTCTGATGTTATACGGATAGCTCGAGAAAGAGGAGTGCGTCTGGAGCTTCCAGAAGATTTTGTAGTGGCTCCGGAAGCTAAAGAAGGGGTAGAGTATAAGGTGGTAAAGTGGAACCAGATCCCTCCTGATATGGCAGGGTTTGACATTGGTCCAGAAACGGTGGAGAAATTTGGTCGTTACATTCAGGAAGCTCGAACTATTTTCTGGAATGGACCTCTCGGGGTTTTTGAGATAGAGCCTTTTTCTCGAGGGACAGTGGCCATAGCCAAAAAGATTGCCCAAAGCGGTGCTACGAGTGTAGTAGGCGGTGGAGATACTATAGCTGCTATTAAGAAGGCAGGGGTAGAAGATAAAATTACTCATATTTCTACCGGTGGCGGTGCTTCTTTAGAATTTTTAGAAGGGCGAGTTTTACCCGGAGTGGAAGTATTACAGGATAAATAGTTTTGGGAGGTCAGGAGCTCGAGAGAGTTTGGATTATTCTCTGCCAGTGAGTTCCTGGCCAATATATTCGATGACATTGAGGACATTTTTTGAATTGAGAAAAGGTTAAAGAAACGAAAAGAGGGACTTCTCTCTTAGCTTCTTCCTGGTAGATGTCAAAGAGTAGTTCATTGCAGTGGGGGCAATGGGGAAAGGGAGTAGGATAAGGAAGATGAAAAGCTTTTATGACTTCTTGAACTTGTTCTTCTACCCGGGAAGAAGAGATGAGGTAAGCAACATCAGAAGCACCTTCTGCTAAAGCTTTGTCTCTGGTGAGAAGAATTCGATGTTCAAAACGGGCTAATGCTACTATTTTGGGGTCGTCCAGATATCGGGAGTACTTGGTATCGTATCCTAAAATTCTCAGCCATCGAGCTAACTTACCTAACATGCAATCAGCTAAAAATTTGGGGAAAACCATGTTATTATTTTAACATGATAAAGTAATTTGCTGTTGTGGAGGTCTGAAAATTATGCCGAATACCAAACCACCTTATTTTTTAGGTATTGATGTGGGAACTCAAGGATTGCGAAGTGGTATCTTTGATGCTCGTGGTAATGTGGTAGCTCTTTCTTTCTATTCTTATCCTGAACATCATCCTCGTCCGGGATGGGCAGAACAAGATCCTGCTGATTGGTGGAAAGCGATTCAAGATACTGTTCGTCGCTGCGTTATACAGGGAGAAGTGCAACCGGAAGAGATTGCCGCCTTGAGCGTGAGTGCTAGTTCTTGCACCGTGCTTCCTGTAGACCAATTTGGTAATCCTAAACACCGGGCCATTATGTGGATGGATGTCCGGGCTTTTGAGCAAGCAGAGAGAATTAATGCTACTCATAACCCTGTTCTTCGCTATGCAGGAGGGAGTGAATCGCCGGAGTGGATGATTCCAAAGGCTTTGTGGCTTAAGGAGAATTTACCTGATGTTTTTGCTAACTCTGACTATTTGGTAGAATGCCAGAATTGGATAGTTTTTAAACTTACTGATCGCTGGGTAACTTCCTTGAATAATGCTATTTGTAAATGGAATTATTGTCCCCCTGAAGGAGGGTGGCCAGTTTCTTTATTGCGAGAACTTAACTTTGAAGAATTGCTGGATAAGTGGCCCCGGGATTTAATCCCGGTAGGGGAAAGAGTAGGGGAGCTAACCAAAAGAGCAGCTTCTGATTTAGGACTTATCCCGGGTATCCCTGTTATTCAAGGAGGGATAGATGCTTATGCCGCTATGGTAGGATTAGATGTAGTTCATCCTCATAGATTAGCCATGGTAATTGGTTCTTCTACCTGTCATCTGGCTCTGTCTGATAGTCCTATTTTCAGTACCGGTATCTGGGGACCTTACCAGGGAGCAGTACTACCTGATATGTGGATTTTAGAGGGAGGACAGAGCTCAACCGGCTCTATCATCAAATGGTTTAGGGATAATTTTCTGCAGGAGGAGTTCAGAGAAAGAGAAGAATTGGAGAACATTTTTGATGCTATGGATAGGATGGCGGCTCAAATCTCTCCCGGTTCTGATGGTCTTTTAGTGTTAGATAATTTCCAGGGTAACCGTAGTCCTTATCAGGATCCTCTGGCTCGAGGTGCCATTTGGGGGCTTTCTCTGAGTCATACCCGAGCTCATATTTTGCGGGCTATATACGAAGGCACAGCTTACGGAACATTTCATATTCTGGAAACTTTAGCCCGGGATGGTTTTCAGGCGGAGGAGATATATGTAAGTGGAGGGGGAGCGAGGAGTAAGCTGTGGTTACAAATTCATGCTGATGTGGCTGATATTCCTATTTACCTGACCACTGTGGAAGAAGCCAGTACCTTAGGAACGGCAATTTATGCCGCTGTGGGAGTGGGTTTTTATGGAAGTATTCCCGAAGCTACCCTCAAAATGGTGCAAATATCAGGTCAAATATATCCTTGTCAACAGAACAGGGAGATTTATCATTTTTATTATGAGCAATATGTTAAAAGTTACTGGCAACTCCGAGATCTGATGCATCGGGTTTCTACTAGGCTGGGAACCACTCCAGAGGCTTAATTCACCCCCCCGGGGCAGTGCTCTTTTTTTATAAATATTTATGTGGATGACCATAATTTTAATCTGTTTTATAATTGACGGAAATTGGAGGTTTAGAAAACCATTTTCTTGTAGTGGGTATGGAGAATGAATATCCTATCTTCAAAACCACTCCAACTGTGGAAACTAAAAAGCGGGAGGAAGCAAATGCTGGGGAATAAAAGTATCAACAAGGATAATCACTTAGAAATTGCCGGATGTGATGTAGTAAGTTTAGCTCAAACTATGGGGACTCCTCTTTATGTTTATGATGAGGCTCTACTCCGTTCTAATATGCAGGAATATGAGAAAAGTTTCAGGGAAAACTATCCCCATTTTTCCCTGGCTTATGCAGGTAAAGCTTTTTTGTGTTCGGCTTTGTGCTCCATAATAAAAGAGGAAGATTGGTGGTTGGATGTAGTGTCAGGAGGAGAGTATTATCTGGCCTCTACCGCTAATTTCCCGGTAGAGAAAATTATCTTTCATGGTAATAATAAAACTAATGAGGAACGCCGCCTGGTTCTCCGGGAGGGAGTAGGGCGGTGGGTGGTAGATAACGAAGTAGAGCTAAATCTTCTCCTGGAGGAAGCTTCATCGTATGCTTCTTACAAAGTCCCTCTTTTTTTTCGTCTTACCCCCGGAGTCGACCCCCACACTCATCAGTATATCACCACCGGTAAAATCGATAGTAAGTTCGGTTTTCTCTTAGGAGAGGCAGAAAATGCTATATTAAAAGCAATTCAGTCGGAAGATTTAGAAGTGTGGGGTCTACACTGTCATATTGGCTCACAAATTGACCATATAGAGCCTTTTTTGAAGGCGGCAGAAGTTATGCTCCAATTTATGGTTGATTTTAGGAAAAAGCACGGTTTTGTGTTTCGAGAATTAGACCTGGGAGGAGGATTAGGAGTTCCTTATACAGATGAGGAAAAAAGCCGTTTTCCCTCTTCTCATTTTTATGTAAAGGAAATAAGTGAAAAAGTAAAGGAAATGTGCGGGGAGCTTTCTTATCCTTTACCTCGTCTTTATATAGAGCCGGGTCGATCGGTCGTTAATACTGCCGGTAGCACCATTTACCGCGTGGGGAGCGTGAAAGAGATTCCGGGAATTAAAAAATATGTGGCTGTAGACGGAGGAATGACCGATAACCCTCGTCCTGTTTTATACGGTGCTAAATATCAAGCTCACATTGGTAATCGAGTAGCAGGAGAAAGAGAGAAAGTTTCTGTGGTGGGAAAATGTTGTGAATCGGGAGATGTTTTAATAGAAGAAATTGAACTTCCTTCTCCTTCTCCCGGGGATGTTTTAGTAGTGGAAGCCACTGGAGCTTATAATTATTCTATGGCTTCCAATTATAATCTTATTCCTCGCCCCGGGGTGGTTTTTATCCGGGAGGGTGAGCCGGAATTGGTGGTGCGGCCAGAAAACTGGTATGATTTAGTGAGAAGAGACATTACTCCTCTGGAGTGATAAAGAAGGTGAGAGATAATGAAAGAGATTGGAGTATTTTTAGTAGGAGCAGCGGGCAAAATGGGGAAAGAAATAGTAAGAGCTATCCATAAAGAAGAAAATATAGTTTTACGAGGAGCTGCTGATAAACAAGAAGTGGGCAGAGATACAGGAGAGGTATCGGGCGTGGGACCTCAGGGAATTATAATAGAGGAAAATTTAGCTGAAGCGATAAATAGAGTAAAGCCAGATGTTATTTGTGATTTTACCCACGCTTCAGCTCTGCGGGAAAACCTTCCTCTATTTCTGGATTATAAAATTCCTCTGGTGATTGGAACGACGGGTTTAAGTAGTGAAGAAATAGAAACTCTGCGCCAGAGTTGTGAGAGAGAAGGGATAGGTTGTGTAATTGCTCCTAATTTTGCTCTGGGTGCGGTATTGATGATGCATTTTTCTCGCATCGCTGCTCGATATTTGGAGCGAGCAGAAATAATTGAATATCATCACCCTCAGAAAAAAGATGCTCCTTCAGGAACAGCGATAAAGACTGCTCAGGGGATAGAGGAAGTTAAAAATACTCCTTTTTCTGATAAAAGCGAAGAGATATTATCCGGGGCACGAGGAGCACTTCTGGGCTCTGTGAATATCCACAGTGTGAGATTGCCTGGGCTTGTAGCCCATCAGGAAGTTATCTGGGGAGGAGAGGGAGAGATTCTCACCATAAGACATGATTCTCTTAGTCGGTCATCTTTTATGCCTGGAGTGATGATGTCCATTAAGAAAGTTTATGAGGAACCCCGATTTTATTACGGATTGGAAGAAGTTATAGGTCTTACCTCTTGATAGATGTGATAAAATTTACTTCAAATTGAGGAGAGGAAAATGCAGTTTGTAAAAATGCATGGTTTAGGTAATGATTTTATTATTTTCCCTGAAGAGGAGACCGGAGGGGTCTCTTCCTGGCCTTCTTTTTCTCTAAAAATTTGTGACCGTCATAAAGGGGTGGGAGGAGACGGAGTGATTTTAGTTCTATCTTCCTCAGTGGCTGACCTCCGGATGCGTATTTTTAACTCTGATGGTAGTGAAGCAGAGATGTGTGGTAATGGAATTCGCTGTCTGGCTAAGTTTGCCTTTGAGCGGGGGATAGTAAACAAAAAGGAGTTCACAGTGGAAACTAAGGCGGGCATCATCATCCCCCGGATTACAGAAGAAGAAGAGGGGAAGGTAAGGAGGGTAAGAGTGAATATGGGAAAACCCCGCTTCCAACCCCGGGAAATACCTGTGGATTTAGAGGGAAAAGAGGTAAAGAATTACCCTTTAGAGGTAGAAGGTAGAACTTTCCTTATCTCTGCTCTCTCTCTGGGTAACCCTCATGTGGTGATTTTTGAAATTCCTCGCGATTGGGAAAAATACGGGAGAGAAATCGAAAACCATCCTCTGTTTCCTGAAAAAACCAATGTAGAGTTTGTAGAGGTAAGAAACAAGAAAGAGGCGGTGGTTAAAGTCTGGGAAAGAGGAGCAGGGGTCACTCTGGCTTGCGGAACTGGCGCGGCGGCGGTATTAGTAGCTTCGGTAAGAGAGGGGAAATTAGACAGAAAAGCTGCTATACGCTTGCCCGGCGGAACATTAGATGTGGAGTGGCAGGAGGAGGTCTACATTGAAGGACCGGCAGAAGAAGTGTTCTCGGGAGAAATTAATGAGGAGGTAGAGAAAGAATGGAAGTTGCTCAGCGTATAAAGAACCTTCCTCCCTACCTTTTTGCTGAAATTGAGAAAAAAGTAAATCAAGCTCGAGCGGAAGGTAAAGAAATTATTGATTTGGGGATTGGAGACCCTGATATTCCCACTCCCTCTTTCATTGTAGAGCGGTTATGTGAAGAGGCGTGGCGTCCTGAAAATCATCGTTACCCTTCTTATCAGGGATTAGATGCTTTTCGAGAAGCGGTGGTTTTATGGTATAAAAAAAGATTTGGTGTTGAACTGGATCCCGAGCAAGAAGTAGTTTCTCTCATTGGTTCTAAAGAAGGGATTGCTCATCTTCCCTGGTGTCTGGTAAACCCTGGAGATTTAGTTTTGGCCAGTGACCCGGGTTATCCGGTATATAAGATTGGTACAATGCTTGCCGGAGGGATACCCCTTGAGCTTCCTCTTCTGGCTGAAAATGATTTTCTTCCCGATTTATATAGTTTTCCCGATAGTATATGGGAAAAGGTTAAAATAGTTTTTTTGAATTATCCTAATAATCCTACAGCAAGCATTGCTCCTCTTTCTTTTTTTGAGGAGATAGTAGAGTTAGCCCGACGTTATGATTTTGTAATAGCCCACGATTTAGCTTATTCGGAGATAAGCTATGATGGCTATCGAGCTCCTTCCATTCTGGAGGTAGAAGGAGCTCGGGAAGTAGCGGTGGAATTTCATTCTCTTTCTAAGACCTTTAATATGACGGGCTGGAGAATAGGTTTTGCAGTAGGCAATGAAAAAGTGATAGAGGCTCTGGGGAGAGTGAAAACTAATATCGATTCAGGGATTTTTAATGCCATTCAATGGGCAGGGGTGGAAGCTCTAAATAGGGTGGATGAGGTATTAAAAAATATTATTCCCGTCTACACCGAGCGCCGTAACCTGGTGGTGGAAACTTTTTCCTCATTGGGTTTTGACATCACCCCACCTCAGGCCAGTTTTTATTTGTGGGTTCCAGTTCCTCCAGGGTTTACCTCCCTGGAATTTACCAACTATCTTCTGGATAAATCTCAAGTAGTGGTTACTCCCGGGACTGGTTTTGGTAGGTATGGAGAAGGATTTGTTCGAATTTCTATTACTACTCCCTCTCCTGTTTTAGAAAAAGCTATGATGAGGATAAAAGAAACTTGGGATAGGTGAATGACCGTGAAAATAGTGGTACAAAAATTTGGGGGAACTTCAGTTAATACCCGGGAACTTAGAGAAAAAGCAGCTTTGAAAGTGCAGGAAACTCAAAAAGAAGGATTTTCCCCGGTGGTGGTGGTATCGGCTATGGGAAGGAAAGGAGCACCTTATGCTACCGATACTTTGATTTCTCTGGCTCGAGAGGAATTTTCTAATCTTGACCCCCGGGATCTAGACCTTCTTCTCTCTTGCGGAGAGATCATCTCAGCAGTAGTGATGTCTCAAACCTTGCGCCGGATGGGAATGAAAAGTGTAGCCTTCTCTGGAGCTCAAGCAGGTATCATTACCGATAGTCATTTTGGCGATGCTTCTATACTGAGGGTAGAGCCGGATAGAATCAAAAAATATCTGGATAAAGGATATGTAGTAGTGGTGGCTGGTTTTCAAGGGGCAACGGAAGAAGGGGAAGTCACCACTTTAGGAAGGGGGGGAAGCGACACTACAGCGGTAGTTCTGGGGATTTATTTACAAGCTGATTATGTAGATATTTTTACTGATGTGAACGGAGTTTTTACCGCTGATCCCCGCATCGTTCCTGAGGCTCAAATTCTTCAGGGGCTAACCTACACTGAAGCTGCAGAGATGATTCAGCAGGGAGCAAAAGTTATTCATCACAAAGCTATGAATCTGGCCCGGGAGTACCGGATACCTCTCCGAGTCAGGAGCTTAAGCGATGAAGGCAAAGGAACTTTAATCTGTGATATTTCCACTCTCACTAAAGAAGGATTGAGAATCCTTTCTCAGGAAGAGCCGGTTTATAGCATCGCTTACCGCCGGGGTTTGGCTCAAGTGCGAGTGAATTTGGGAGATTCGGAAAACGGAGAGCTAAAAATTTTTCAATCTCTGGCCCAGGAGGGCATCAGCATTGACCTGGTTAGCCTTTTTCCCGAAGGCACGGCGTTTGTAGTAGATGAGACGGTAGGGAGTAAGGTAGAGGAAATTTTGCGTCGGGAAGGGTTTGAGGTAAACCTGACTCTCCCTTGTGCTAAAGTTTCTCTGGTAGGTTCTGATATGGCCGATCGTCCGGGAGTAGTAGCTCAATTAGTAGAAGCCCTTAAAGATGCCAATATAGAGATTCTCCAGACTGGAGATTCTCATATTACCATTTCTTGTCTGGTTAAATCCCAGGATATGGAGAGGGCCATTCAAGTTTTACACCACAAATTTCGACTGGAAAAGGCGTGTTAGGGGGGAGCAAAAAGCAATGGGATATTTTGGCAGTCTTTTAACTGCAGCGGTTACTCCCTTTGACCAGGATTTAACGGTAAATCATTTTGAATTTCGGAAATTATTGCGGGCTTTGGTGGAAAATGGTTCGGATGGAGTGGTGGTTTCCGGGACTACCGGGGAATCTCCGACTTTATCCTGGGAAGAGAAACTCTGTCTCTTTGAAGTGGCTCTCGAGGAAGTGGGAGATCAGGCAAAAGTTATAGCAGGAACGTGCAATTACAATACTAAGGAATCCGTACTTCTTTCTAAAGAAGCGGAAAGTCTGGGAGTACATGGTATTCTGGCAGTGGCTCCTTATTATAACAAACCCCCTCAAGAAGGGCTTTACCAGCATTTTCGTGCCATCGCTGAGGCAGTAAATATTCCAGTTATGCTTTATAACATCCCTTCTCGCACCGGAGTGAATATTGAACCAGAAACCATAGCTCGCCTATCAGAAATTCCGAACATTGTAGCCCTAAAAGAAGCAGGAGGAAGCACCGATCAGATTTCTCGAATTAAAGCTCTGGTTCCTCCTGATTTTTATCTTTACAGTGGAGATGATATCATGACTCTTCCCCTTTTAGCTTTGGGGGGAGTGGGAGTGGTAAGCGTGGCTTCTCATCTGGTGGGCAAAGAGATAAAAAAGATGATTCAGCTATTCGATGAAGGAAAAACTAAAGAAGCTCTGAAAGTCCATCTTGAGCTTTATCCACTCTTTAAAGCTCTCTTTATCTCCACTAATCCTATTCCAGTAAAAGCTGCTCTAAACCTGGCAGGGTGGAGAGTGGGAGGGGTTCGACCTCCCCTGTCTTCCTTAGAACAAGAAAAAGAGGAAAAATTAAAGTCAGTTCTGGAAAAATTCCACTTGATTTAATTACCAGAAAATGTTTAAATATCTATCAAAGCGATGATAGGGAAGAGATTAGCGTTATGGTTCAGCGAGGAAGGTAGGGTGCGAGCTTCCACCGTGGCGTTAAGGAAGATAGAGCCCTGGAGCTGACTCCGAAGAAAAGAGTTTTTCTCTAAGTAGGAGCTCCGGTTGAGCCGTTAAAACAAAGAGTATAGCAGGGTGGCACCGTGCACCAAGTGTTGCACCCCTGTCCGTCTTTGAAAACCTCGTCTAAAGACGAGGTTTTTTTATTGGTAAGAAGGAGGAATAATGATGGTACGTGTAGGAGTAATGGGAGCTACTGGATACACTGGTCTTGAGCTTTTACGCATTTTGGCTTACCACCCCGGTGTAGAAGTTTGCTGGGTAGGAAGTGAAAGTTTTCCGGGTATAAAATTGGAGGATTATTGTCTGGCCTGGCAAGGAAGAAGCAATTTGACTTTACAAAAGCAGGAAGTGGATAGTTTAGAAGGAATAGAGGCAATTTTTCTGGCTCTTCCCTCAGGAGTAGCTATGGATTATGTTCCTCCTCTTTTGCAAAAAGGGATACGGGTTATTGACCTGGGGGCTGATTTTCGCTTTAAAAACGTAGAGGTTTTCCAAAAATATTATCAGTTAGAACATCGTGTTCCTCACCTTTTACAGGAAGCAGTATATGGTATTCCGGAAATTTGTAGAGAGCGCTTAAAAGAGGCGCAACTGGTGGCTAATCCCGGTTGTTATCCTACTTCGGTGATTATTCCTCTGTATCCCTTTTTAAAAGAGGGAGTAATTTCACCTTCTATAATAGTGGATAGCAAATCAGGAGTAACCGGAGCAGGTAGAAAGCCTACTGAAGACAACCAGTTTTGTGAGGTAGATGAAAATTTCAAAGCCTATAAAGTGGGAGAGCATCGTCATCAGCCGGAGATGAAAGAACAGCTGGAGTTAGCTACCGGGAGGGAGGTCAACCTCATTTTTACTCCCCATCTTTTGCCCCTGAAGAGAGGGATTTTAACTACTGTTTATCTTACCCTGGAAAAAGATATAGAGGAGGAGGAGCTTTTATCTATATGGAAGGATTATTGGGGAAGGAAACCCTGGGTGCGGATTTTCCCTCTCCATCGTTTTCCTGAGCTGCGCTGGGTAGTAGGCTCTAACTTTGTTGATCTGGGACTCAAAAAGGTGGGAGAGAATCAGCTGATAGTAATTTCTGCTCTGGATAACTTGATTAAAGGAGCAGCCGGGCAGGCAGTGCAGAATTTAAATCTGATGTTTGGGAAAGAGGAAAAAGAAGGTTTGCCGGAGGATGTATTATACCCTTGAGGAGGTAGAGATGGAGAGCTGGAAAATTTTAGAAGGTGGATTGGATAATGTTTCAGGGTTTTCTTCCTATGGAGTACACTGCGGAATAAAGAAAGGGAAAAATGATCTGGCAGCTATTCTCTCTGATACACCGGCTGCGGCAGCAGGAGTTTTCACTCAAAATCGAGTTTCGGCAGCACCAGTTCTGGTTACCCGAGAGCATTTATTAAAAGAGAGAAAGTTACAACTGGTGGTAGCAAACAGTGGAGTAGCTAATGCGTGCACCGGGGAACGAGGAATAGAAGATGCCAGGAAAGTGGCTGACCTTGCTGCTCGTTATTTTAAGGTAGATCATCGGCTCGTAGCGGTGGCTTCTACGGGGGTGATTGGTGAATTTTTGCCTCTCACTAAAATAGAAAAAGGGATAGAAGAATTATCTCAATTGTTACCAGTGAAGAAATCGAGCAGGGAAGCAACCAAAGCTATAATGACTACTGATACTTTTCCCAAAGAGCGAGCTCTCTCTTTTTCCTGGGAAGGAAAAACTGTCCACCTGGGAGGAATAGCTAAAGGGTCAGGGATGATTAAGCCAAATTTGGCTACTATGTTGTCTTTTATAGTTACCGATTTAGGCATAGACGCTCTGGTTTTAGATCAAGTATTAAAAGAGGCGGTGAATCAAAGCTTTAATCGGGTGACGGTGGACGGAGATACGAGTACTAATGACATGGTATTGATTCTGGCTAATGGTAAAAGTGGAGTAGAAGTTAAGAAGAGTAATGATCCAGTTTTTTCCATTTTTCGAGAGGCTCTTTTTTGGTTAACTCAAGAGTTAGCTCGGGATTTAGCCCGAGACGGAGAGGGCGCCACTAAGTTTGTAGAGATAATAGTGCGAGGAGCGAGAACAAAAGAAGAAGCACAAAAGGGTGCTTTTACCGTTGCTGAATCTCCTCTGGTAAAAACTGCTCTTTTTGGAGAAGACCCTAACTGGGGAAGGATTATGGCTGCTCTGGGGCGAAGCGGAATAGAAATGATTCCCGATAAAGTTTCTTTAGAGGTTAACGGAGTTACTTTGGTAGAGGGAGGAATGAAGGCTAAGGGAGTGGAGAGAGAAGAAGCTCAGGGGGCGATGAAGAAAAAGGAGCTTAAAATTATTGTAGACCTGGGAATAGGAGAGGGAGAGTTTGAAGTGTGGACTTGTGATTTATCTCTGGAATATGTACGGATTAATAGCCATTATAGCTGACAGCAGCCTTATTGCCCCCCAAAAAATTAAATACAGAATAAAAAGATAAAAATCACCGAGGGAGAAGGGAGAGAAAACAGACGGTCTGCGACGCAAGATAAAGGCAAAATAGATAAAAAAGATTCAGAAAAATAACGTTGGGAAAATATCCCAGCGTGCTACGACGTAAGACTAAAAGTATGAAAAACAAAAAATTAAAATTAAAAGGACAAGGATAACTGAGGAAGAAAATGCCTTCCTCAGTGAAGGGGAAAAGAACTCCCGGAATATGGGGGAAACACTCCCCTTCGATCTTCAGCGGCGAGGGGAGCAAGATAAAGTGCAAAAGAGAAAAATGACATGATGTTTGTGATTAATTATTATTTCCTGTAAATCAGGAGGAGGAAACTATGAAGATAGTGGTAAAAATTGGAGGCAAAAATATCGATTTTAAAAATGAGGACTACTTTCGAGTGCTTGCCCAATTAGTAAAAGAGGGGATAAGATTAGCTTTAGTGCATGGAGGAGGGCCTCAGATTACTAAATTCTTAGAAAAAGAAGGAAGAGAAAGCCAGTTTGTAGAAGGTTTGCGAGTTACTCCTCCCCAAGACATGGAAATAACAGAAATGGTATTGAGCGGTCTTTTAAATAAAATGTTGGTAGGTATTTTTCATCGTCAGGGAATTCCTGCTTGTGGAATAAGCGGAAGAGATGGTTTTTTGCTGGAAGGGGAAAAGTATTACCCTGCCTCTGAAGATAGAAAGGTAGATTTGGGAAGGGTAGGGGAAGTAAAGAAAGTGAATCCTCGCCTGGTGCACGTTTTGTGGGAGGGAGGATTTTTGCCTGTTATTTCTCCGATAGCAGCTGATAGAGAAGGAGAGAGCTTAAATGTAAATGCTGATTGGGCAGCAGCTCGCTTGGCTGTGGCTTTGCAAGCTGATAAGTTGTTCCTCTTTTCTGATGTTCCTGGAGTTTTATGGGATGTGGAGGATAGAGATTCTCTGATAGAAGTTTTGTCCTGGGCGGAAATTGAAATCCTGAAAGAAGAGGGGAAGATTCGGGGAGGAATGATTCCCAAAATAGAGATGGCTGAAGAAGCTCTACGGGGTGGAGTAAAAGAGGTATTTATTGGCGAGGGAAAAGAGATGGAAAACCTTCCTCTCTTTTTAGCGGGGGGGAAGATGAGGGGAACGAAGGTGGTGCTTTAAAGGCAGTCTGCAAGGGAGAATAAGGGGGCTTTGTCCCCTTATTCTCCCTCGGGAAAAGCAAAAAACAGACAGCCTATGAGGTAAGATTAAAAGCATGAAAATGTAGAGAAAAACAACTGAGGAAGACGAAGTCTTTCTCATTACAAGAAAGAAGGTGAGGTAAATGACTTCTGCAGAAATCATAGAAAAAGAAGCACGCTATTTTTTGGGGACTTACAATCGTTTACCGGTGGTACTGGAGCGAGGAGAAGGATGCTACGTCTTTGATTTAGAAGGAAAAAGATATCTTGACCTCATGGCCGGGATCGCAGTAAACGTTTTAGGTTACTCTTTCCCCCCTCTCCAGGAAGCTATAAAAAGAGAAGTGGATAAATTACTCCACGCTTCTAATCTATATTATAGTGTACCTCAGGTAGAGTTAGCAGAACGCCTCGTGGAAAAATCTGGTTTCTCTCGGGTGTTTTTAGTTAACAGCGGTGCAGAAGCCAATGAGGTAGCTTTGAAAATGGCCCGTTTTTATCGCAAGAGGAAATATGGTAAAGGCTATAAGTTTATCTCCTTTTATCGCTCTTTTCATGGAAGAACTCTTTTGACTTTAACTCTCACTGCTCAAGAAAAATTTCATCAGGATTTAGACCCCTTTCCTCCGGGGATAGAATATGCTACTCTTAACGACCTGCAAAGCGTAGAGAAAGTTTTAGATGAGGAGGTATGCGCCATCATAGTGGAGCCAGTACAGGGGGAGGGAGGAATTTATCCCTGTGAGAGAGAATTTTTAGAGGGTTTGAGAAAATTATGTGATGAGAAAGACGTGATTTTGATTTTTGATGAAGTGCAATGTGGTATAGGAAGAGTGGGAAAATTCTTTGCTTTTGAGAGTTTTGGAGTCAGGCCGGATATAGTTACTCTAGCCAAAGGCTTGGGAGGAGGCTTGCCTCTGGGGGCGGTTTTAGTTGATGAAAAAGTTTCTGCTTCAGTTCATCGAGGAGACCAGGGAAGCACTTTTGGGGGGAACCCGGTGTGTGCGCGGTCAGCGTGTGTGGTAGTAGATGAGGTAAGCGAGGAAAATTTTCTTGCTGCAGTAAGAGAAAAGGGAAAATATTTTGAAAAACAGCTCAAGAAGTTAGTTTCTACTTTCCCGATAGCAAAAGAAGTTCGAGGTAAAGGCTTGATGTTAGGTTTTGAGGTTCCCGGAAAAGCAAAAAAAGTTGCTGAGGAGATGCTCAAAGAGGGAGTTTTAGTCAATGCCTGTAATGATGACGTGGTGAGGTTTTTACCCCCTTTAATTATCAATCAAGAAGAAATAGATGAGGGAGTAGAAGCATTGAAGAAAGTTTTAGAAAGAATATAGTTTTATGAAGAAGGAGGACCTAAAATGGGTCGACAGAAAGTAGTTTTAGCTTATTCAGGAGGATTGGATACTTCAGTAGCTATTCGTTGGCTGGAAGAGCAATTTAATGCCGAGGTTTATGCTCTTACTATTGATGTAGGCCAAGGTAAAGACGTAGAAGAAGTACGCAAAAAAGCTCTGAGCATTGGAGCAAAGGAAGCACTGGTTTTTGATGCGCGGGAAGAGTTTTTAAATGAGTACGTTTTGCCCGCTCTGTGGGCTCAGGCCATTTATGAAGATAGATATCCTTTGGCTACTGCTCTTTCTCGCCCTTTGATTGCCAAGTATCTGGTCAAAGTAGCAGAGGAAAAAGGTGCAACCATGATAGCTCATGGTTGCACGGGAAAAGGTAACGACCAGGTACGCATTGAAGTTTCAGTGATGGCTTTGAATCCCGATTTACAGGTGGTGGCTCCCGCTCGGCAATGGGGGTGGTCAAGAGAAGAAGAAATTGAATACGCTCATGCCAATGGTATCCCGGTTCCCACCACTTTAGAGCAACCTTATAGTATTGATCAGAATATCTGGGGAAGGAGCATCGAGTGTGGAGTTTTAGAAGACCCGTTGGTTGAGCCGCCTGCAGAGGTATTTGAGTGGACGAGAGACCCGAAAGATGCTCCTTCGGAACCCGCTTATTTAGAAATTGGATTTGAGGAAGGAGTACCTCGTCTTTTGGGAGGAGAGTATTACTCTCTTTTGAGTTTGGTGGAAGAATTAAATAAGATAGGTGGTGAAAACGGCTTTGGTCGAGTGGACCATGTGGAAAATCGGTTAGTGGGAATAAAATCTCGAGAAATTTATGAGTGTCCGGCAGCTTTAATTCTCCTTGAAGCTTACCGTGACCTTCAAAATCTGGTTCTTCCTCGAGAAGTAATCCACTTCAAGCCCTACCTGGAGGAAAAGTATGCACAATTGGTGTACGATGGTCTCTGGTATTCACCTCTTCGGGAAGCCCTGGATGCTTTTATGAAGTCCTTTTTACCGCGGATGACGGGAATAGTAAGAGTTAAGCTTTATAAAGGTAGTATGCAGGTAGTGGGGAGAAAATCGGAATATTCTCTCTATGATTGGGGATTAGCTACCTATGACCGAGGAGATTTGTTTGATCATCAGGCCAGTGAAGGCTTTATTAAAATATGGGGTCTTCCCGCTCGAGTGCAGGCCGCTCTGGAGAGAAGGAAAAAATCATGACCAACTTATGGGGAAGTCGGATGGAAAAAGGATTAGACCAGGAAGTGAAAGAATTTTCCACTTCTATTCCGGAAGATTTCTTCCTCTATAAGTATGATCTGTGGGGAAGCGCCGCTCACTGCAAAATGTTAGAAAAAGTAGGAATAATATCGGGGAAAGAGAGCAAAGAAATTTTGCGAGGCTTACGGGTGATTTTTCAAGAGATAGAGGAGGGGAAGGTAGATCCTTCCCCTTTTGAGGACATACATAGCCTGGTAGAAATCCGCCTTCGGGAAATAGCAGGAGAAGAGATAGGCGGTAAGCTTCATACCGCTCGTAGCCGTAACGATCAGGTGGTTTTGGATGAGCGCCTGTTTCTGCGAGAGAAAATAGGAGAGGTTATAGAAAAAATCAGTTTTCTTCAGGAAGCCTTACTGCGAAAAGCTCAAGAAAACAAAGATGTGGTTATGCCTGGCTATACCCACCTTCAGCCAGCACAACCGGTTCTTTTTGCTCATCACCTTTTAGCCTATTTTTTTATGTTCCAGCGGGATATAGAAAGATTAGAAGATACCAGAAAAAGAGTAAACGTGCTTCCTCTGGGAGCAGGAGCGTTGTCTGGAACTTCGCTCCCTATCGATAGACAATATGTGGCTGAACTTCTGGCTTTTCCTCGAGTGCAGGAAAATAGTATGGATGCCGTATCCGATCGGGATTTTATTCTGGAATTTTTAGGAGGTCTGTCTATTTTGTTTCTTCACCTCAGTCGGTGGGGAGAAGAAATAGTTTTGTGGAGCTCTCCGGCCTTTCACTTTTTAGAAATTGACGATGCTTTCACAACCGGCTCAAGTATTATGCCTCAGAAAAAAAATCCCGATGTAGCGGAGCTACTACGAGGAAAAACCGGGGAAGTATTGAGCTCCTGGGTTAGTTTGGCTATCACTTTAAAAGGGCTCCCTCTCACCTATAATCGAGATTTACAGCAGGATAAACCCCCTCTTTTCCGGGCCACAAAAGAGACTCTTTCCTCTCTTCGCATAGCTGCTCGTCTCACTCAGAACATCTTTCCCGACCGAGAAAGTATGAAAAAAGCACTATCGGTGGGTTTTTTGACCGCTACTGATTTGTGTGAATATTTGGTAGGACAGGGAGTTCCTTTTCGCCGGGCTCATGCCTGGGTGGGAGAGATGGTGAAAAAACTATCTGCAAGCGGAAAACACCTGCGGGATTTGAAAAAGGAAGACTGGGGAGAGTATCAACATCTGTTCCCCGAAAATTGGGAGGAGATAATAGATGAGGAAAAGTCAGTGAGAAGGAAAATATCGGAAGGCAGCACCTCTCCTCGGGAGGTGGAGAGAGAGATAAAAATAGGAGAAGAACTTTTGGCTCAATCCCGAGAGCGAGTTTCCTCCTGGAGAAAAATAGAGCAAGAAAGCTGGGAAAACTTGATGGGTGGAAGTTGTGTTCTCTAACTTTTAAGATATACATTAAAAGAACTCAAAAAATATCAGTTTGTTCGTTTACAATTTGTGGATGTTTCGGGTAAAGCTAAAAATGGGGAGTTCTCGTTTAGAAGTTGTTTGCTGCTTTAGAGGAGAAGTTAGTTCTGTGGTTTGGATTGTTTATTATGTTCAATAGGTAGATGGACCAGAAAATTTTGGAGAGTGATAGGGGGAATTGCACTGATTATTTCTCTAATAAAATACGCAGAGCCGCTATATCAGAAGGAGTAACTCCTGCCACCCGGGCAGCTTGTCCTAAAGTGGCAGGTCTTACTTTTTGTAGTTTTTCCCGTGCTTCCTGAGAAATTACCTGAATAGAAGAGAAGTCGAAGTCAGGGGGAATAACTTTATTCTCCATTTTTTTAAACTCTTCTATTTCTCTTTTTTGTCGCTCAATGTATCCTCGATATTTTATTTCTATCTCCACTTCCTCAATTACCTGAGGCTCGAGAAATGGCCTTTCCGGATCAAAAGGAGCTAAATCCCGGTAGCTAATCTCCGGACGAGAAAGAAGAGCGCTGGCTTTTATTGCCTCTTTTACCGGATTTGTTCCCTTTTGTGTTAAGAGACTCTGCAATTGAGTGGTGGGATAAATAGTAAGGCGAGAGAGGCGCTCGATTTCTTTCTGGATTTTATCTCTCTTTTCCTCCACCCGGTGATATTCTTTTTCGCTTATTATTCCCCGCTCATAAGCATAGAAACTGAGACGGAGGTCAGCGTTACTGTGGCGAACCACCAGGCGAAACTCTACTTTTCCAGTGCGTAACCGATAGGGTTCATCTACTCCTTTGGTTACTAAGTCATCGATCATAACCCCGATATAGCTTTCATCTCGCCGAAGAATTAAAGGGGGTTGACCTTTGACGTAACTTGCGGCATTAATTCCGGCTATTATTCCCTGTCCTGCTGCCTCTTCGTATCCTGAAGTCCCGTTGATTTGTCCGGCTAAAAAAAGGCCGGGAATTTCTCGACACTCGAGAGATGATTTAAGCTGAGTAGGTAAAATATAATCGTATTCAATTCCATATCCTGGTCTTATTATATGAGCTCTCTCCAGGCCAGTTATAGAGTGGACTATTTCTCGCTGCACCTCTTCTGGTAGCGAAGTAAAAAGACCCTGGACGTAGATTTCGTTACTTTTCTTTCCCTCAGGCTCCAAAAACAGGAGGTGATTTTCTCTTTCGGGAAAGCGATAAACTTTATCCTCCAGGGAAGGACATTCCCTCACTGAAGAAGTATCGGAGATGGAGTAGAGAAGAGGGGAGCGATGGAGGTTGGCTTTTATGATATCGCAAGTTTTTTTAGAAGTACGGGTGATAAACACTGATGCTCCTTCATAAACCTGAGGAACTCCGGTAAAGGAAAAGCACAGAGGCTTATCGTCGCTTTTCTGCTCTTTCAAAGAGGAAAAGTCTATAGTTCGTCGGTCCAGACGAGGAGGACTGCAAGTGCTGAGCCGGCCTGACTGCAGTCCCATATTGCGTAAATTGCAAGCTAAATCTATCGAGGGAAATTCTCCCTGTCTTCCTGCAGGATAGCTCAACTCCCCGATTTTAATCAATCCATTTAAAAATGTACCGGTGCACAAAACCACAGCGGGAGCAAAAAAGGTAGTTTGATTTTTTACCTTCACCCCTTTTATTCCCCCTTTTTCATCTTGTAATATTTCAGTTGCTTCTCCTTGAAAAAGATAGAGGTGAGGTGTATTTTCCAGGAATTTCCGCATAGTTAAACTATACAGGTCTCTCTGAGTTTGAGCACGTAGAGTTTGCACTGCCGGCCCTTTCCCGGTGTTAACTCTTCTTATATGAATGGTAGAAAGGTCGGTAGCTTTAGCCATCAGGCCTCCCAGGGCATCTATCTCTCTTACTACGTGTCCTTTCCCCGGTCCACCAATGGCGGGGTTACAGGGCATAAGGGCTAAATGGTGAATGGAGGTAGTTAGAAGAAGGGTTTTTGCTCCCATCCGAGCTGAAGCATGAGCAGCCTCGCATCCGGCATGACCTCCTCCAATCACGATGACGTCATAGTATTCTTCCATAAATTCTTCCCGTAAAACTAACCTCCCGGAATATTAATGCCGGAAATGGCGAATCCCGGTAAAAACCATACTGATTCCCAGTTTATTGCAGGCCTGGATGGAATCTTCATCTCTAATAGAGCCACCAGGCTGAATAATAGCGGTAATTCCATTTTCCCCTGCTTCTTCTACTACATCAGAAAAAGGAAAGAAGGCATCGGAGGCCAGCACTGCTCCCTTTTCTCGCCCGTGGGCCTTAAGAAGAGCTATATATAGAGCATCGATTCTACTCATCTGTCCCGCTCCCACTCCCACTGTCTCGCGGTCTTTGGCTAACACAATGGCATTGGATTTGACATGTTTGGCTACTTTCCAGGCAAATAATAAATCTTCTTCTTCCTGAGGAGTAGGTTTTTTCTCTGTTACTACTTGCAATTTATTTTTATCTAAATCAATTATATCCTTATCCTGGAGGAGAAAGCCTCCATCTACCTTTTTTAAGTCAAAATAGGAGGGAGAAGACAGAGGAGCTTGAATAACTCGCAGATTTTTTTTGGAGGAAAAAATCTTCCGGGCACCTTCCTCATAGGAAGGGGCGATAACGACCTCTATAAACAATTTTCTGAACACCTTGGCGCTTTCTTTGTCTACCGGACGGTTGAAGGCCACAATCCCTCCATAGGCCGATACCGGGTCTCCAGAGAGAGCTTTTTGAGCTGCTACCGAGAGATTAGAATCGGTTGCCACCCCACAGGGGTTATTATGTTTTACTATTACCACTGCTGGGTCTTCGTATTCTCTGACCAGGCTAAAAGCAGCCTGCACATCGTAGAGATTATTGAAGGAAAGCTCTTTTTCTCCCCAGTGTTCTATATATCTCATAAAACCCTGAGAGTCTAAAGACAGGTCTTCATAGAAAGCTCCTCGTTGGTGAGGATTTTCTCCATAGCGAAGAGGGTATTTTTTACGAAGTAAAAGAGAAAATTGGGGATAAAAAGGCTCTTCTTCAGGGTAGGTTAGTCTGGTAAGATAGTTGGCAATATGGCCATCGTAAGCTGAAGTCCGGAAGAAAGCCTCTATGGCCCACTTCTGGGATTTATCTTTGGGGAAAGCTCCTCCGTTTTTGGTCATCTCTTCCATCAATTCTTGATACTGGCAAGGGGAAGAGACCGATACCACGTATCGGAAATTTTTGGCCGAGGCTCGAAGGAGAGTAATGCCTCCTATATCAATTTCTTCCACTACTTTCTCTAAAGAGGTTTCTTCCTTTTCTATCATTTTTTCAAAAGGGTAGAGATTACATACTACTAAATCTAAGGGTTTAATCTGGTGTTTTTTTAGCTCTTCCTGATCTTCTGGATTGTCCCTCCGGGCTAATATTCCTCCCTCGATTACCGGATGCAGAGTTTTCACCCGTCCTCCCAGTATTTCTGGAAACCCGGTAACCTCAGAAACTTCTTTTATCTCTATTCCCAGATTACGGATGAATCTGGCTGTCCCACCGGTGGCTATTATTTCCACACCTTGTTTTTGCAAAAAGGTAGCTAATTCTTCTAAACCAGTTTTATCGGAGACACTTATAAGAGCAGTCTTTATTTGAATCAATCTTTTCACCTCCTGAATTATATTGCTCATTTTATCCCACCGAGCAAAAAATGCAAAATTATTTCTGAACTCGACTTGCGCATAAAGAACAATGGAGAAAGAAGCGTTCTTCTTTGGGAAAGTAGCAGGGGGTTCCCCGTGGCTCTGTGCTGGTGGGCATACTGGATATTTTCCTGGTTATCATCTTTTGTGTCTGGAGACACTCAGGAGAGGCATTTTCTCTTCCTCAGACTCTTTATTTTTATACTTTTAGTTTTTTTGTGTTTATGCAGCAGAGTGCTGTTATTGCAAACCTCATTCATTTACGCGGCGTGGCAATTCTTCCCCCAACGGTCGTTGTGAACCTCACCTGGCAGCCTGACAATGTTGAGGAAAAGGTAAAGAGATTATAAAACTAAGATAACGATGCTCGAGAAAAAATCCCGTTGTGCGCGGTAATCTCTTTTTTCTTCCCCCTGAAAGCTCTTCTTTCCTTCTCTCTTCATTCCCAAAATTCAGTTCGGAATCCAAACTTTTCAATACTTATGGACCCCTGATAGAACCATTCAGGGGTGACCCCCCGCCGTCATTCCCGAAATCTTTTATCGGGAATCCAAAGGTCTTTGTCTTTAAATAATTTAGATTTCTGATAGAGGCACTCAGGGGTGACGGCAAAAAAGGTTCATGAGGGGAAAGAATTTCCCCCCTCATACCGAGAGAGACGCTTTTTCTCTCCCGGTAGTTTTTTGTTTTCTTACCTTTTTAATCTTTTCGGGGGTCACAGGGGTACTCCTATAGTTCGGTTATAGTTCTGTGACAATAAAAGCAAGACCGCCATGCGCAAGATGTGGCCGTGTCCACGTAATATAAGGATTCTGTATTTTCTCGGTGTCATTGTTTTAATTCAGTGGAGATGAGAGCTGCATCCTTACTCTTCCGTTCCATATAGTAAGATGGTAAAATTATAAAGGCTAGCATGCTAATAACTTCTTCCTTCTTTTTCTCCTGGAGGCGGTAAGATATAGTAGAATATTGCAAAACAACAGGATTTACAGATAATACGGAGGTGATACCTTGTCTAGGCCGAAAATTTTAGTAGTGGGAAGCTTAAATATAGATATGATACTTGAAATTGAACGGATGCCAGAAGTGGGGGAAAATTTGTTTGTCGAAAAATTTTCCATGCTTCCCGGTGGTAAAGGCAACAATCAGGCGGTGGCTTGTGCTCGCCTGGGAGCACTGGTGAGTATGATTGGTAAAGTAGGAGACGATGAGTTTGGAGAGCGCTTGTTTGCCAATTTGGAACAAGAAAATGTAGATTTTGCCTTTGTCACTCGACAGGCTTTGACTCATACTGGTTTAGCTTTTATATTTGTAGACGAAAAAGGGGAAAATCGACTTCTGGTGGCTCCTGGTGCTAATATGGAGCTCTCGCTTACCGATCTGGATAACGCCTTAGAGCTTTTTAAATCTAACGAATTTTTGGTTTTACAACTGGAAATACCTCAGGAAGTAGTGAAAAAGTGTATTGAGTATGCCCACCGCTCTGGTATGAAAGTAGTACTCAATCCTGCTCCTGCCCAGCCTTTTCCTATAGAAATTTTGACTGCCAATGATATAATTACTCCGAATAAGTACGAAGCGGAAGTTTTAAGTGGAGTTAAAATTAGAAGCATTAGCGATGCTATAAAAGCTATTCAAGTTTTGGATGAGCGTTGCCCGGCTCGGAAAGTAATTACCCTGGGAGGAGAAGGAGCGCTGGCAAGCTATGAGAATAATCAGTTTGTCTATCTTCCTGCTCGAGAGGTAAAAGTGGAGGATACTACCGCTGCAGGAGATGCCTTTAATGGTGGGCTGGTTGTGGGAATCGGTATGGGTAAAGATTGGATAGGAGCTTTGAAGCTCGCTAATAACGCTGGAGCCATTGCCTGCACTAAAGTAGGAGCGCAGAGCGCCCTTCCTCATTTCCGGGATGTGGAAAGGTTAGTAGAAAGGATAGGAGAAGGCGAAGTAAAAATAATTTCGGGAAACTGAGAAGGGAAAATTTTATTTTGCTCTTGAAAATTAGAGGAGGAAAATAATGAGCTTAATCAGAGTTCCTAAAGGAACTCGGGACATATGGGGAGAGGAGATTTATCTCTGGCATAAAGTGGAAGAAGTAGTCCGTTCTGTGGCTTATTCTTTTCAATATGAGGAAATAAGAACCCCCATTTTTGAAAGCACAGAGCTTTTTGCCCGAGGAGTGGGTGAAGTTACCGATATTGTACAAAAAGAGATGTACACCTTTCCAGATAAAGGAGGGCGTAGCCTGACTCTTCGGCCGGAGGGAACGGCTCCCATTATGAGAGCTTACTTAGAACATGGTTTAAATATTTCTAATCCCCGAGTTAAGTGGTTTTATATGGGTCCTATGTTTCGCTATGAACGACCGCAAGCAGGGAGAATGAGACAATTTCATCAATTTGGTTTTGAAGCTATTGGCTTTCCTCAAGCTGCCTGTGATGCGGAAATTATTCTTATAGCCTGGCTCGTAAGCAAAAAATTGGGGCTGGAAAACCTTTCTTTAGAAATTAATAACTTAGGTTGTAATAAATGTAGAGACGAGTATGTAAAAACTCTTCAAGATTTCTTAAAAGGCGAGGGAGACAATCTCTGTGCTAACTGTAAAATTAGGGCAGAAAAAAATCCTCTCCGGGTTTTAGATTGTAAAGAAGAAACTTGCCAGAAAGTTATTCATTCTCCCGCTTTTCCTTTAGTGCAAGATTTTCTATGTGAGGAATGTCGGGAGCATCAGGATGATTTGATGGAGATTTTAAGAGAATTAGATATTTCTTTCTCCATCAATCCTTATTTGGTAAGAGGTTTAGATTATTATACGAGAACTGCTTTTGAAATTAAAACTGGGGAGCTGGGAGCGCAAGATGCTGTGGCAGGAGGAGGAAGATATGACAATTTATCTTCTGCTTTAGGAGGCCCTCCTGTACCGGGGGTAGGTTTTGCTGCTGGAATGGAGAGAATGATTCTTCTCTTAGCTAAAAAGTATGACCCCTCTTCTCTTAAAAAGCAGCCCTTGTTTTATCTCGCTCCTTTAGATGTTTCGGGAGAAAAAGCCCTGTTGAAGCTGGCTTCATTTTTAGGGGATAGAACTATTCCTTTCTATTTAGAGTTTGGTGATAAAAGAGTAAAATATCATCTCAAAAAAGCTCAAAAGATGGGGATTAATACTGTGATTATAGCGGGGAAAGAAGAGAAAGAGAGAGGAGAGCTGGTGTGGAAGGATATGGTTTCGGGAGAACAAATATCAATGAAAGAAGAAGAGTTATTAGCTAAATTATTGGAGGAAAGAAAAAAATGCTGAGGACTCATACCTGTGGTGAATTGAGAAAAGAAGATGCAGGAAAGGAAGTGCAATTAACTGGTTGGGTGAGCCGTTTGCGCGACCATGGAGGGATTTTGTTTATCGATTTGCGAGATAGATGGGGTATTACCCAGCTCGTGGTAGATAATAAAGAAGAAATTTATACTCAAGCTTCCCGGGTTAGGCCAGAGTATGTTATAAAGGTAAAGGGAGTGGTAAAAGAGCGTCCCGAAGGGTTAGTCAATCCTCGACTCTCTACTGGAGATGTGGAGATTGTAGTGAAAGACTTAGAAATTTTATCTTCCTCGCTGCTCCCTCCTTTTGAAATAGAGGGAAATAAGGAAACAGATGAATCTATCCGCCTTCGCTATCGCTATCTGGACCTTCGCCGGGATAAGGTGCAGAAAAATTTAATTCTTCGCCACCAGGTAGCTCAGCTAATACGTCGATTCCTTTCTGAAAAAGAATTCCTCGAAGTGGAGACCCCTTTTCTTACTAAAAGCACTCCTGAAGGAGCCCGGGACTTCCTGGTTCCCAGCAGGCTCAGTCCAGGTCATTTTTATGCCCTTCCCCAATCTCCTCAGCTTTTCAAACAGATTTTGATGATTTCTGGTATGGATCGTTATTTTCAGATAGTTAAGTGCTTTCGAGATGAAGACTTGCGAGCTGACCGGCAACCAGAGTTCACTCAGGTGGACATAGAGATGTCTTTTATAGAGGTGGAAGATATCATCCAGTTAATAGAAGCAATGATGATTTATGTTTTCAAAGAGTCTTTAGGGGTGGCGGTAGATCCTCCTTTTCCTCGACTTTCCTATGATGAGGCGATGGAAAAATATGGTACAGATAAACCCGATTTGCGCATTCCCTGGGAGATTGATGACCTTACTGAACTTTTAGGGCAGGAGATAACTTCTTTTTCTCGGGGAGGAAATAACTTTGCTGTTAAAGCTCTTTTCTTACCTCAAGGGGAAGATTTCTCTCGAAAAAAATTAGATGTTCTTTCTGAGAGAGCAAAAGAAAACTCTCTTTCTCTATCTTGGGTTAAGGGAGGGGGTTCCTCTCCCTTGAAGAACAAACTTTCTGAAGAGACCTGGCAAGGAATGGTAAATAAATATCCCTTTGGAGAAAATGCCCTGCTTCTTTTAGCCTGGGGAGAGAGGTCTAATTTACTGAATTTTATGGGTAGTTTGCGATTTGAATTGGGTGAGGAGTGGATAAAAGATAAGAAACCTTTTCAATTCTGCTGGATAACTGATTTTCCTCTGGTAGATTGGAATGAAGAAGAAAATCGCTGGGACTCGGTTCATCATCCCTTTACTTCTCCCCGGGAAGAAGACCTTGATTTTCTGGATAGTCACCCGGAAAAAGTGAAGTCCAAGACTTATGATTTAGTCTTGAATGGTTATGAAATAGGCTCGGGGAGCATTCGTATTCACCAGATGGATTTGCAAAGAAGAATTTTTAATCTTTTGAATTTAAAAGAAGAGGAAATTGAGCAAAAATTTGGTTTCTTCATTGAAGCTCTGCAGTATGGTTGCCCTCCTCATGGGGGAATTGCTCTGGGTTTTGACCGATTAATTATGTTGATGAGCGGGGAGAGTTCTATTCGAGAAGTTATTGCTTTTCCTAAAACCCAGAAAGGGGTATGCCTTCTCACTGGAGCTCCCGCCCCGGTAGAAGAAAAACAACTGGAGATTTTAGGTATATCTCTCCAAAAACAAAAGAAATGATAACCATCGTCGTATCTTTTTATCATGAAGTTTCTGGGTTAATGGACAAATTTACCTATGTAGTCTATAAATAAATTTATGTAGTATTCTAAACCTGTTAAATTGCACAAATTTTAAAAGCAAGTTATATTAGAAGTTAAAAGCTCGGGATCACGACAGAAAAGGGAAAGGAGGACCCCTTATAATCCCCCGAAAGACAAAAACAGAGCAACCTGCGGAGTCAATAAAGAAATAATAAAAAGACAAGAGCTACTGAGAAAGGAAGCCTCTCTCAGCGAGGTGAACTCTCTATAACCCCGAAAGAGAAAAAGCAGACGGTCTACAGCGTAAGGTTAAAACATGAATAAAAATACAAAATACTACTGGTAGAAAAATCATCCACCAGTATAAAGGGGAAAGAATTCCTTCCTTATGAATTCTCCTTCTTTTGCCGTCACCCCTGAATGGTTCTATCGCTTTTTTCGATTATGCTCTATATCCTCGTAAAATAGAAAAGTGGATGGCCTTTGTGGTAAAGCAAGTCTTATAGAAAATTTTAGAGAAAGGAGGCCATCCACCGAAAGAAGAGGAGCTATGAAGACTGGCTATATTTTCTGCAAGATTAGTAAAAAGAGGATTGAGAGTGCCTACCTTCATAACGAGTTGCGGTGCTCCCGGACTAATCAAGGCTATTGAAGTAGTATTCTAAAAGTATCAAAGGAAGATGCTGGTTTCATAGAATGGAGAATTTCTCTCATAATTAACTCCTTAGACAACTTAAGAAAGAATTTGGGTATTACTGACGGATTATCAGAAAAAGAACTACTGAAGGAGAGGAGATGAGATGAGGTGAGGTGAGGTGATGAGAAGGCTATCCATTTTTACGGCAAAAAAGGACTTGGGCATAGGCGGCGGCAATATCGTTGGAGAAGTAGTACAATAAGACGAGGCATCGTTTTAGCTGTCGATTTCAGAGGAAAAAATAAGGATAAAAGGGAGGTCGCTACCTGTGCAAGTCATATACCTTATGCTTCCTGCAGCTTATTTTATAGCTGGAATTCTGCCTATTCTGTTTTGGAATAGACGTACCAGAGTTAGTTCCAATATATATTTGTTGGGCTGGTTGTCCTGGTTTTGCGCAGTTTCTGTAAAGTTTTTTATTGCTACCATTCAGAACTTGAACTGGCCTATTTTTTATACCAATATCCCTCTGATGGTTATAAACACGACCATTCTTGAAGCCATAGAGGTTCTCTCCGCTTTTTTATTCTTGAAGTATCACCCAGCACTGAAGGAGGCGCGAGACTGGAAGAGCATAGTGGGGTTCGGTCTTGGCTTTGGTTGTGGCGAGGCTATAACGCTGGGAGTGATATTTCTTTCTTCGATATCTATACCATTTTCTCTGGAATTTATGGTGGGAGGTGTCCTTTTAAGTGGTTTTGTAGAGCGGCTCAGTGCCATAGCGATACATCTATCGTCTGCATGTTTCTTAGCATTATTCATTGTAAACAGTAAAAAGAGCTACTTTATAATGGGGTTGCTATCAAAAATTTTATCTGCAACCATGGCAGCAATATTTCAAGTCGCATCTCTGCCCTGGGGTTTATTACTCTCTATAGCGTTTATGGAGATTGCCTTTGCTGTCTACGCTATTTTTTGGATTCTAATATTATTATACGTTAGAAAAAAAGAGGAGATAGCTGAGGAATTGCCACCAGAGCAAGTAGTTAAAATAGACAGATTAAACGTTCTCATTCTTTCAGTTATTTTCTTCTTTTTTATGTATGTCTGGTCGATAATATTAAAGCCTCTTTTGACCTTGCCTCCTTTTTTGCACATTCTCTCCCAGGTGGGGTTATTTTTCCTCGTTACCATCATTATATATCCTCTTTTGGGAAAATACAGGAATACATCTGCTACTGAGGTTACAGTCGGTGGTGCTATAGCGCTGACTCTTTATACTGGAGCACAGAACATAATAATGAGCCTGCAGCCCAATGCTGGTTTTCTCACAATAGCAATGTTCCCATTTTTTGGGATTATCTGCGCCACCGGAGTTTATAGGCTTTTAATCCCGACCAGGGATTGAAATGGGGTTTGCTTGCTGGCAACATGTAGCAAGCAATAAGAGCTTCGGGCTTTTTCCTACCCTTACCTGGATTTACTACAAGAACCTCTTTTACCTGTGAATATTGCGTGTCCCTTGTGCGTGGCGATCTCGCTTTTCAAGAATGGAGAATTGCCATACAATAATACCGGAGTACAGAAAAGAGTAAAGGACGGGGAAGAAAGATTACCGTGGATTTTGCGGTTGAGTATAATAGATAAAAAAGGAGAGGGAAATGGAAGAAAATAGAAAAATAAAAATACCGGGTATGCTTTATATACTCATTTCGTTTATCCCCTGGATTATTTACTGGATACTGTGCAGCATGGGAAATACTTTAGGAGTGCTTATCCCCTTAATAATCTCTTTAATTCTCATAAATCCTCAAGTCCAGAGACGAGACTTCAATTTGATGGATATTACTTCTCTTCTCTATTTTAGTATAGCTAATGTTGCTACTTTTATCTTTAATGTGAGTGTATTTATGGAGCAGAATGGCTTTATGGGATATTTTGTTCTATTTTTGATGGCCTTGATTTCCATAATTGTAAAACAACCTTATACTCTTCAGGTATCAAAAAGAGATTATCCAGAAGCATACTGGAAGAACAAATCTTTTTTAGCTATAAATAACCTGATAACTGCGGTTTGGGCTGGTATTTTTCTATCTAATGCGGTTATATTCCTATTTTTCTCTTTTCCTTTCACCGTTATATTTTCCAATGTTCTGGTTGCCCTGGGCATAATTTTCTCCACAATTTTTCCTATCAAAGCGCCTGCTTACTTCACTACTAAAGAATTTAAAAGATACGACTGGAATGTGAAAGTAGAACCGAAAATTCCAAAAGGGGAGAATGAATATGATGTTATAATCGTCGGCTCAGGTATTGCTGGCTTGGTGTGTGGTGCTTTGCTCTCTCGGAGGGGTTATAAAGTACTGGTTATGGAGCAGCATTCTCAGGTGGGTGGTTATTGTTCTTCTTTTCAAAGAGGAGGGTTTGTTTTTAATACCGGGGTGGAGGATGTAAGTGGGTTGTGGGAGAGGGGTCCTGTCACCCGCCTTTTGGAGGTATTAGGTCTAAAAAGAGAAGACTTATTTGTGCGAAATACTACAAGATATATTTTGAAAGGAGAGGAAATTAGCGCTAACAATTTAGAAGAGTTTACAAATGCGCTCTCCAGCATTCATCCCGAAGAAAAAGATAATATTTCTTCCTTCTTCAGTGATGCCGAGCGAGCTTATATAGAATGCTACCAGGGTACAGAAATTTATGGTGTTCCCTTGCCTGCAGAATTAATCGTGAAAGTTTGGGGAGAGAGGGAACTTTTAGATTATCCTCGAAAGTGTCCTCACTTTTATGACTGGATGAATAAGACCTATATAGAGAAACTCGATGAATACTTCAATGATGAAGACTTAAAATATCTGATGAGCGCTCTCCTGGGTTATGTGGGGACAGAGCCGGAGAAAACACCTGCCAGCAGCGCACTTACCGCTTGTGTTTCCTATTACCTCCATGGAGGTTACTTCCCTAAAGGTGGTGCACAACGGTTTGCCAATACTTTGAGAGATTTTGTTGAAGAGCAAGGAGGAGAAGTTTTAACCAGGCACAAAGTAGATAAAATAGTTGTGGAAAAAGGTAAGGTTACAGGGGTAAGAAGAGGAGAGAATACTTTTGAAGCCCCCATAGTTGTTGCTAATACCAACGCTAAAACTACCTTTTTAGAGCTGGTGGGAGAAGATATTTTGGACAAGGAGTTTACCAGGTACATAAAAGGATTAAAGATGTCGCCCTCTGCTTTTATGGTATTTTTGGGTGCTGATGTGGATTTATCGAGTTATCCCACGCTTATTAAGAATTTAGATGAGGGGTATGAAATTATCATCAATTCTAATGCTGATCCAACTTTGGCACCAGATGGTAAATCCAGTATTACCCTGATAAGAGGAGCAAACTACCACGATTTTCCAGAAAGAGGAACTGAAGAGTATGTAAAGAAGAAAGAAGAGATGAGAGAGATGCTAATTCAGAAAGCGGAGAAGGTTATACCTGAACTTAAGGGGCATATAGTCGTTCAGGATGCAGCAACGCCAAAAACTCTGGAGAGATATACCTTGATGCCTGAAGGCGCTCTTTATTCCTTCGACCAGTCCGTAGAAGTTAAAAGACCCTATTTTAAAACACCCTTAAAGGGTCTGTATTTAGCAAGTGCCTCAACTTTCCCGGGAGGGGGAATAGAGGCAGTGGTAATGTCCGGAATTATTTGTGCCAATGATATATGTGGGTGGGAAGGTGGATTGCTATTGTAGTATCCAGAAAGTTTGTTGTTTACAATAAGGGAGGAAAATACCCCTTATGACTCCCGCAAGAAGTCAAAAAAAAATATAAAAGACAAAAACCACCGGGGGCATAGACTTTCTGTAACCCTTCTTATCTGTCACCCCGGCAACTTTCGAGCCGTTTTTAGCCTGCCCCTATCATCCCCCCAATTCGTCACCCCTGAATGCCTCTATCATCCCCCAATTCGTCACCCCTGAATGGTTCTATCAGGGGTCCACGGTATTAAAAGCATTTGGATGCCTCGCTAAATTTCAGGCATGACGGAAGAGGTGGATTCCCGTTAAAGATCTCGGTAGTGACGGAAACCAAAAACTCTCGACCTCTTTTTCCCCTTCCCTCACATTCTCCCGAGGAGAGGGTGAGGGTGTTTTTCCTCCGGGAAAGTGAGAAAAGCAAGATTACCACGCACTGAGGGGAGTGTTCTCTTTCTTAATGGTCTTTTACCTGTTTAATTTCTTTTCTTTAATCTTACGTCATGGACCGTTCTATTTTTCTCTATCGTAGTTGTTTAATTATTTTATTATCTTTTATGCTTTTAGTCTTGCGCCGCAGGCTGCTCACTTCTCGCAGTAGCGGTTGGGTAGGTTAATAATGCCGGGGCACAGAGGGGAAGGGCATCGCAATGGGTTTTGTGATTAAATATAGTGGGATTTCTCTCTACTGGGTTTTGGCTGAGTCACAACTTAGTATATACTTAGGATGTCAGATGAGGTTATTTTCAGAAGAAAGAGGGGATGAAAAGATGAAAGTACTTCATACGGCAGATATCCATTTAAGGGAATATGAAGATGAGAGGTGGAAGGCGCTTCAAAAGCTGATTGAGATTGGAAAGGCAGAAAAGGTTGAGCTTTTTGTAATAAGCGGTGACCTTTTTGATAGAGGGATTGACGCCGAAACTTTAAGACCTAAGATAAGGGAAATTTTCTCGAATACTGGTTTTAAAATAGTCCTGATTCCTGGAAACCACGATGATGAATCATATAAAAGCGGTATGTACTTTGGCGAAGACACAATTATCTTAAACGACTTAAATGAGCCTTTTGAATATAAAGATGTAAGGATATGGGGGTTACCTTTTGAACCCCTGGAGGGGGAAAAGGTTGTTGAAAAGCTCCGTTCTATAGCTAATAATTTAACTTCAGACAGGAAGAATATTCTACTATATCACGGTGAATTGCTTGATGCTTTCTTCTCCAGGAGGGATTTTGGAGAAGAAGGTGAAGAGAGATATATGCCGGTCAAACTATCTTACTTCAAAGATTTGAATCTTGATTACATACTTGCCGGACACTTTCATTCCCGATTTGATATGTGGAAGTTAGAAAACGGAGGCTACTTTGTTTACCCTGGCTCACCCGTATCAATAACTAAAAGAGAGACAGGACGGAGAAAAGTAAATATATTTGAAATCGGGCAGCCGCCCAGGGAGCATCCTCTTGATACTTTTCATTTTGAGGAAGTGGTCATAGAACTGGACCCTTTTATGGGGGAAAATCCGGTAGAGATAGTAAAGGAACGACTTAAGGCATCCCATCCTGAAGCGAGTATTATCTTGACGGTTAGGGGATACATTAACAGTGAAGAGATTGAAATGAGCGAATCTGAGCTTGTAGAGCAAATAAAAGAAGTCATTAAGGATAAACCGGTAGAAGAATATCTTGAATTCAGGGACATGTATACCATACTTGAAGATGACTTGTTTAAAAGCTTTATGAGCAAGCTCGCGGAGACTCCTTTTACCGAAGAGAAGAAAAAAGAATTGCTTGACCTCACGATACAAGCGATGATGGAGGCCAGGTTATGAGAGTAAAGGAATTCTCAATAATGCGATATGGTCCTTTGTCCAATACCGGTAGAATATTGCTCCATAGCTTCAATCTGTTCTGGGGTAAAAATGAGGATGGGAAAACCCTCACCATAGATGCCCTGGTAAAGATGTTGTTGGGGCGAAGTGTCAGGGAGTTTGAGCACATAAATCGGGTAGAAGAAAATCCGGAGGGTTATGTAATCGTAGAAAGCGAAAAAGGTGAGGAAATTAAGCTTCCAGAAAGAGGAGACTTAACAAAGATTGCTGATTTGACTTCTTCAGAATGCTGTAATATTTTCATAGTGAGGAATAGCAACCTGTCTATTGCCCGTGACGCTGCTCAAGAGAGTAAATTTTATATCGATGTGACGGATCGTCTCACCGGTCTTAGAACAGGAGAAATCCGTAGAATAAAAGAGGCTCTCAAAGAAATGGGTAAGATAACCCCTCAGGGTGCATTTAGAGATATTAGAGATGAAAAATTAAAAACAAGAATAGAAGATGCACAAAACTTGATAGAGAAAATTAAAAGCCTATGCAAAGAAACCGAAGAAAAAAGGTTTGACGAACTTGAAAAAGAATCTGCAGAATTAAAGGAAGAAATAGAAAGAATAGATCGGGAAATGAAAGCATTTGAAGATGCCAGAAAGAGAGAGAAATACGAAAGGGGACGAGAGGCATTAGATAATTTTAAAAGCTCTCTGGAGCGGCTCAAAGACTTGGAAGTTTACAATGAAGAAGATGAAAGATTATGGAGAGATTGCCATAGAGACATCATGACTCTTGAAGAAGAAAGGAAAAAGGTAGCTGAGGAGCTTGAGGAGAGTAAAGAAGAGTTCAAGATAATAAACGAGAAGTTAGACGAGGCAGAGAGAGATTTTCGGGTTCTTTCTGAGAGAAAGAAAAATCTGGATGAGGAAATTAAACCGGAGTTAAGGGCTTATGAAAATAAAAGTGTAGAGTTAGTGGAGCAACAAGAAAAAGATAAGGTTTTCACTTTATTAGGGATAATTTTCGCAGTATTGCTGGGGATATCTTTGCTTGGAATTATTTTCAGCCCTTCGCCGTTATTTTATGCTCTGGTAATATTGTTTTCCGTCTTGGTTTTAGTATCGGTAGTGTTTCAACTTCGGCTGGCAAGGGAAAAAGCTCGACTTGCGGAGATACTGGAGAAGAATAAACTGTCTCTTTCAAAATTGGGGATAGAAGCAGAGAGTGTGGAAAAGATTCTTTTTAATATTCAGAGGTTTGATGAGGGTTATCACAGAAAATTCGAAGAGCTACAAGACATAAGAAGGAAAAGGGAAAACTTAGAAGAAAAAATTGAAAATTTGCAAAGTAAGAAAATTCCTGAGATAGAGAATAAACTTAAAAGCCTTGAAGAAAAAATAGAAGAGATAAAAAGAAAATCAAAAGAAGAATCTTTAGAGGAATACACCGAGAAGCTCAAGTTAAAGCAAAAACTGGAAAGGTTGTTAGGAGAGCAAAGAAGCATTTTAAAGAGCCACCTGGGGGAGAAGGGCAAAAGCTTGGAAGAAAATATTTCTTACTGGAGCGAAGAAATTGAAAAACTTGAGATATACGAGGATAAAGCTAAAAATGTGAAATATAGCGAGACTGCTGTAGTAGATTTGGGAAAGAAAAAGGCAGAACTGGAAGAGAAGTTAAAGGACATAAATGAGATTATGAAAGCCATTCGAAAGGATTTGGATGACATAGAGCGAAAGGTGAACGAAATTCTGCGATTAGAAGAAGAATATCTGCACTGTAAAACATTAGTGGATTTGGAAGCAGTTAAAGATGAATTGCAAAAATTTGTTGATGAATGTGAAAATAACAGGAGCAATGTATTAGAAGTTATAAGAATTTTTGAAGAAATAGAAGCAGAAGAAAAAGAAAAGGTTTCTGAGCTTTTTGGCAGGGGGAGTTCCACGTCAAAATATTTTGGAGAGATAACTGATGGTCTTTATGAAGAAGTTGTATTCAATCGGGAAGAAGAAAGAATTAAAGTCAGGCGTAAGGATAATATGATGCTGGAGGCAGAAAAGTTATCCGGTGGCGCATATGACCAGTTGTATTTTTCTATCAGACTTGCTCTGGGAGAAAGGCTTCTGGAAAATAAAAAAGGATTTTTTATTATGGATGACCCATTCATAAAAGCAGACCCGGATAGGCTACGGAGACAGATCGAAACATTAAAGAGAATTACTGAATTAGGATGGCAGGTTATGTACTTCAGCGCCAAAGGGGAGATTAAAGAGGCTTTGAGAGAAGATATAGACTGTGGCAACATTAACTATGTAGAGCTTCCAGGTATATTAGCTTAAATATCAGGTGATTTACATCGGCTTTACTATATCGGGGGAAGAAGGTTAGACAGTTTAGAGGATGTGCTTTAATTCCTGAGGTGCGTGTTTGATGAGAGCCACTCCCATATTTGAGCTATTTTGCTGAGCTTGTGTTGATTTCTGCCCCCTTTTTCCCATTGCTCTGGGGAAAGAGAATAGACACTATACTGCAAGATTTATTTTGCCATCATTCTAATCTTTTCAGCTTTAAACATGTTCGTTTTGCAGAAGTTAATGGTGCTGGGAGATGGCTGGGAAATAAAAGCGCGAGAAAACTTAAGAACGGGTTCTTTATTACTCAAAAAGATGGGCATCAGCATCTCAGGCAAACTTTTACTGCTGATGAAGTTCAATAATGCAATTGGAAAATTGTATAATTATATCAGCAATATAGCATGCATCCCCGATATAGAGGAATGGGAGCAGAAAAGGTAGGCGCCAGAAGAGTGGTGCTCGATGTTGAAAGCGATAATATCAGCACTATTGCTTTCCCTGCATTTTAACAGGGTGATAAAAGAAATCTGAGATGGCAAAAAAGATAATTGCCAGCAGAAAATAGAGCTATGTTGGATTAACCACTCATTTCCCGGGGTGTCATTATAGCCAATCCTCCGGTGTGTCATAATGATCCTCGTTTGCTCATCTGCCCGAAGCAGTCATTACGAGTTCGCATTTTCGCTTACGCGGCAATCCCGAGTTTTTAACCCGATGTAGCTTACTTTTAGCGTTTGTTGAGGATCAAAAAGGAAAGATCACCGCGGGAGACGAATAAGCGACCCTCGCGATGACAGAAAAAGAGGTTCCTCGCAAAAGAGAAGGGGGGTGATAAGTGGATTTAACCTTTATAGTTCTGGATTCCTGATAGAGACATTCAGGAATGAAACAAAAAAAAAGACACCCTAACCCTCTCCCGAGGAGGGTAAGGGGAAAATAGTTCAGGGGTGATGGGAAAAGCAAGGGGTTGATAAAGGGAAATTCTTTTCCCTTTTATAACCTACTGTATTATTCTGTTTACGATTGCATTGAGAAAATTTATAATATTGCTCAATTAATGGATGGCTCGGACTCGTTATGACCTGTAAATAATGAGGGGGCAGGTGGCTCGTTTTATTTTGTTCTAATTCTGTAAAGCTGGACTTCACAAATCTAGGAAACGTCAGTAAAATATGTAACAATTTAAAAATAGGGGGAACCTTCAGTGAAAAAGAAATTTGATAGAGTGTATCAGTTCAAGATTACTCTCAAGGGTATCAGACCACCAATCTGGCGGAGAATACAAGTTCCGGAAACTTATACCTTTTGGGACTTACATGTGGCTATTCAAGATGCAATGGGCTGGGAAGATGCCCATCTTCATGAATTTGAAATGGTCTCTCCTTCTACAGGAGAAAAGGTGAGGATAGGAACTCCAACTGAAGAAGCTGAGGTTTTTGGGCAACAAATTATCCCGGAAGAAAAGCAGAAGATTGCTAACTGGTTTTCTATGGAAAACAGGGTGGCAAGTTATGTTTATGATTTTGGAGATGATTGGGAACATAAGATAGAATTAGAAAAAATACTTCCTCGGGAGAAAAATATTAAGTATCCTGTATGCATAGCCGGCAAAAGAGCCTGTCCTCCTGAAGATTGTGGAGGCGTACGGGGATATGAAGAATTTTTAGAGGCTATAAGAAATCCTGAACATGAGGAACACAGTATAATGTTAGAATGGATTGGTGGAGAATTTGACCCTGAATATTTTAATCCGGAAGAAGTTATATTTGAAGACCCTGATGAACGTCGAAAATATTTATGGGAATAATAGGAACAATAACCCACATAACTTAACAAAAGGGCAAAGAGAGGGTATAAAGGTATGAATAGCGGGGAAAAGAGATGAGAGATTTCATAAAAGAGGCAGAGAAATTATTAATTGCTGCCAGACATGACCTGAATATGGGAGATTACTATTCCTGTTTTTCAAAAAGTTATCATGCCATGGTCCTTTCAATAAAGGCGTCACTGAGCTTATTCGAGGGGCGTTTTAGCAAAACGGAAATAGAAATGCTTAACCGAGATGTAGAAAAAAAGTTTAAGGATATTCATGATCAGATATTACTTATGGATAATGGGGCAGGCTTTATCTTAAATGAGAAAGAAGTAAAAGAGTTTTTAGAAGAAGCAGGTGATTTTGTCCAAAAGTCAAAGAATGATCTTGAAGAGTGGTTACAGACAAAGGGAGAGAAATAATCTGTCATTTCCCTGTTAATGGTAGCTGTGATAAAATAGCCAAATAGATGAACCGCGAAAAGGAGATTGAAATACGATGAGAGAGTCAACTCGTACTTTGACTTATTCAGCTATAGCTATCGCGTTAGTGGCTATAGCCACTATGAGTTTGCAGATTCCTATTCCTCAGACTCGAGGATATATAAATCTGGGAGATACCTTAATATTTGTTTTTGCCCTGCTCTGGGGAACTCGAGTGGGGGCTTTGGCTGGAGGATTAGGCTCTGCTTTAGCTGACCTTCTGACCGGGTATGCTCACTGGGCTCCGTTTACTCTGATAATTAAAGGGATAGAAGGTTTCTTGGTGGGAGCTTTTGCCAGCCGGGAGCAAAATCTCCCTAAACGGATTCTCTTTTTATCTCTGGCTGGTTTAGAGATGGTGGGAGGATATTTTTTGGCTGGCTCTCTTCTTTATGGACCTGGTGTGGCAATAGTGGAAATCCCGGGCAATTTAGTGCAAGCTGGAAGCGCGGTTCTTCTATCCTCTCTTGTAGTATATGCCATCCGCAGAGGGGAGAAATCTATTTTCCATAGCATTTAGTTTCTTTCCTGCTTTTTTATATGGCGGAGAACTTCTTCTTCTACCTCAGGTAGAGATCGCAGAAAACGATGAACTAAGCGGGGAATATCTTGAGAGGTTTTTCCCTCAAAGCGAAGGGTGTATACTGGTTCGGTAACTGATTTGCGAATCATTGCCCATCCTTCTTCCCACTCTACTCTTATTCCATCGAGATAGGACACTTCTCCTCCTGAAAGTGAATTTTCCACGAGAGGGAGCAGGTCTTCTCTCCCTTTAGCAGCAATCCGAATGTCGGGAGTGATATGAGAGGGAGGAAAAGTTTCCCTTATTTGAGAAAGAGGGTATGGTGTTCGGGAAAGATAATAAAGGAATAGAGCTGCAGCATATAGCCCATCATCTCTTTTTAATTCCCGGAAAAAGTAATGACCGCTGATTTCCCCTGCCATAAAGGCATTTTCCCGGAGGAGGCGCCTTTTAATATGAGCATGCCCAGAACGCTCCGGAATAGGTATACCTCCCATTCTTTTTACCTCTTGAGGGACAATCTGAGAACATTTTAAGTCATAGACAAATTTTTCTCCCCCGGGAAGGTGAGGCAAGGTGTTTCGAAGGAAAAAAATAATTCCTTCTTCTCCTTTTAAAATTTTTCCCTTCTCATCTGCGAACACTACTCGATCCCCATCCCCATCAAATGCTATTCCTGAATCTGCTCTTTCTTCTCTTATTTTGTGAGAAAGAACAATTAGATTGTCTTTTTTAGAAGGATTAGGAGAACGATAAGGGAAAGATCCATCTTTTTCACAGAAAAGAGGAATTACCTCATAACCCAAATTCCTTAAAAATTGAGGGGCAAGGTCAGAGTAGCATCCACTACCACAATCCACCACTACCCGCAATGGGCGGTGGGGCAGAGGAACGAGAGAGGAGAGAGAATCGAGATATTCTCTATCTAAATTCTGGATGGCTCTCTTTCCTTTTTCGCTACAGCGAAAGTTTTTTTCTTTAACTTTTTTAGCTAAATTGGTAATATCCTCAGGAGCAGGAGGGGTGTCCCCCCAGGTGATTTTAAGCCCGTTATATTCTGGAGGATTGTGGCTTGCGGTAACCATAATCCCTCCTTCTCCTTGTAGCTTTTCTACAGCAAAGTATAAAAGAGGGGTAGGGACAACCCCCAGATCAACTACTTCTCCTCCACTTTCTAAAAGTCCCTTGATAAGGGCTTCTTTAAGGAGAGGAGTACTTTTCCGCACATCTCCTCCCACTACTATTCTGGAACCTGCAGGAAGCAGTGAGGCAAAAGCTCTCCCGATGAGATAAGTTTTTTCTTCGTCGATTTCTGCAGGGAAAATTCCTCTGATATCACACTCTTTAAAAATACTCATTCAATTCACCTTTAGTGTTCCTTTTTTTATTAAATCATCAGTAGCCAGAGCTACTGCTTCTCTTGCCGAATAACGGGGAGTGAAATTTAAAACTTCTTGAGCTTTTAACATGGATACACAGCAACCCTGTCGGACGTGTTGAGCAGCTTCTTCGGGATAACCAAATTTCTCAGTGTATTCTTCTAAAGAAATATTTTGAAAATAAAATTCTTTTCCAAAAAGAGAGGCGAAGTATTCTCCCAATCCCCAAAAGGTCATAGCTTCAGAAGCTCCGCAGTTGAAGCTTTCTCCAATAGCTCTGGTTTCTTTTTCTATAGCCCTTAGAAAAAGAGAGGCCACATCTTGAGGGTGAACATGGTGAAGGGTGGAGAACCCTCCATCCAGCAGATAAATTTCTTCTCCATCGATTATTTTTTGTAGATTTTCTGGATTATGGTCTCCAAAAGGAGTAACAAAAGTTTTTCCTGGACCGGTAATATGTCCGGGGTGGATGACGGTAGCCTTAACCTTGCCCTCTCGTGTAGCCTGCAAAAGCTTGCTCTCTATTATGGCCTTTTTACGAGCATAATCGTTTTCGGGAAACCGAGGAGCGCTTTCAGGAGTGGGAACTATTCTGGTTTTGCCATATACCCACACTGTACCGCAGGAAAGAAGGTGAACATCTTTTCCAGTTAGAGCGTCTATAAGAATTTGAGCGCTCTCCGGCTCAAAACATATAATATCTACTATAATGTCTGCTCCTGTTTCTTCTATCAACTCTGGCCAGCGGCCAGTTCTCTCCTCTTTTTCTCTATCCACTGTTACCATCTTTATCTCTTTTTCCCAGAAACCTTCCGGGTAGGCAGCGGTTTTTCCTCTGGAAAATACCACCACCTCATAGTCTTTAGCGACCAGAGAGGGGATTAGATAACTACCAATATGCCCCGTGCCTCCTATAACCAGAACTTTTTTCCTTTTCATATTTTCCTCCTTTACTTTATCATTTTATCCTTTTATAGTTATATTTAAAAGGTAGTTAATTAAAAATAGTTAATAAAAGAAAGGAGAGCGATAATCTTGGAGGAAAACTGGAGAGAAAAGTTAGAAAAAGCATCTCTTTCCCGAATAATGGAGGTGGCCTATGAAAACCAGGTGTTAATCCCTGCTTTTAATGTTGCTTATCTTCCCATGGTGGAGGCTATTATGGAGGCATTACGAGAGACCGAGACCTTTGCTCTTTTAGAGGTTTCTCGTCCTGATATCACTCGTTTTGGAGCAAAGAGTTTTCAAGCGGTAAAAGAGGAATATGAGCGCTTTGGAGACCTTGCTTTTAGCCGACTCCATCAGGACCATGTCCCGGTGATAGATGAGGAAGGAGAAAAGGTAGACTGGAAGTCGCTCATCGAAGAGGCTCTTTCTCTGGGATATCACTCAGTGATGATTGATGGCTCTCGCTTGCCTTTGGATGAAAACATCCGGGTTACTCGAGAAACGGTGATGATTTCTCATCGCCATGGAGTTTGTGTAGAGGGAGAATTGGGCTCAGTTCTAGGGCATGAAAAAGGCCCTCTTCCTCCTTATGAAGAGCTTTTTCAGAGCGGGCAAGGATTTACTTCTCCTGAAGATGCTCAACGTTTTGTTCAAGAAACTGGCGTAGACTGGCTTTCGGTGGCTATTGGTAATATTCATGGAGCAATCACCGGCGCGGCAAAAGACCAGAAGAAAGTGGAAGCTCGATTGAATATCCAACATCTACAACAAATTGCACGGGTGACCGGGATTCCCCTGGTTCTTCATGGAGGTTCGGGAATTAAAAGAGAATACGTTTTAGAAGCGATTAAAAACGGTATTACCAAAATTAATATAGGAACTGAAATCCGCCAGGCTTATGAGAGAGGTTTAGGGGAAAATTCTAATATAGAAGAAGCTCAGAAAGAGACGAAGGAAAAAGTTAAAGAGCTGATAACTTCCTACTATGAAATAGAGGGCTCGGTACATATTCTTTCTAAAAAACTATAAAAGGGATATATGAGGTTACCATAATGGACTCCGAAAACTGGGCAGAGCAATAAGACTGTAAGATCATTCAGTGAATATGGGACGCATCCTCGCAAGATAACGAAATGGAAGAAACAACTACTTGAAGAATTACCTTCAATATTTAGTGATAAAAGAGTAAAGACAAATGGAGAGTTAAAAGTAAAGTAAGAATGGCTCAAAAAAACTATCCTCTTCGGGGAGGAAAAGCATAAAGTGACAGAGCCAATGAATCCGGAGATACTATTATATGGACAATGTGAGCTTATAGGGTTTTCTTGCTCTTCCACACTTTTTGGTCTTTCGAAAGATTTAGGGAGGATGCTAGAAGTAAACTGAACTCTCTACTTACTTCTTTTCGACGATCTTTTACTCGTGGACGGACGCCGGGATTGAGCCTAATCCAGTAAGAATATCTCTCTGGTAGATAACCATTACGAACAATAGCTCGGCGTCCTCCCTCATCTTTTGGAGTGTGGTATTGATTGATAAATTCCTCTACTTCAGCTTCGGAGCTGGCTTTACATTGACTTTCAAAGGGGGCTGTGATAGATTGACTGTTAGTGGTAATTACCATTTAATGTATTTGTCTAATCGAAGGAGGTGGTAAAATATAAGTTAAAGCTAGCTAGTACAAATTAGTTTTATGTGTAAATGGAATAATCATTTTTCAAGCTTAGTTTTTAAATGTGTTAAAGGTTATTATTTGATTAACTTTTATGTGTCAAGAGAAGGGAGGCAAGTTGCTTTATGAAGAGGTTGCTTTGTTTAGCTATTATATTAGGAATGGTCGCCGCAGGTTTTAGTGCTTTTGCTCAAGAAGAGCCGGTTTATTTGGGTACAGCTATTAGAAGTCTATCTAATCCTTATCATGCCGTATGGGCGGAGGGAGCTACTGCTTTTGCTAAGTCTTTGGGTTGGGAAGAGTATAACGTAATTCAAACTTGTGAAGGGTCAAGCGAAAAGCAGTTGAATGATATAAAAGCTCTAGTAGCGCGTTCCCAAGGTAATGTAGTTTTTTCTATCGACCCCAACCAGTCTACTGACACCCAGGCTATCGCAAATGAGTTGGAAAAAAGTGGAGTTTACTTTGTGACCTGGTGGAATAAGCCTGATGAGGTCAAAGTTTCTGATTACAAATATTGGGTGTGTCATATAACCTTTGATAACAGAGCCTCTGGATACAACACTGCTAAAGTCCTGTTTGATAGTATTGGTGGTTCAGGCAAAGTTTTCGCCTTACAGGGGTTGCTGGGGAATAGTTCAGCAATTGAGCGTTGGGAAGGATTTCAAAAAGCATTAACTGAATATCCAGAAATTGAGTTAGTGGGTTGGCAGGCAGCTGATTGGGAAAAAACAAAAGCCTATAATCAAGTTTCTAACGCTTTAGTAGCTAATCCCGATGTAAAGGCGATATGGTGTGCTAATGATTCTATGGCTATCGGAGCTTTAGAGGCTTTACGGGCCCGGGAATTGATAGGCAAAGTGCCGGTATCCGGAGTTGATGCTATTCCCGAAATGATAACTGCTATTAAAAACGGAGAGGCAGTAGCCACTGTGGCGTCCGATGCTTTCTGGCAGGGAGGAATGGGACTCTCCATTCCCTTGGCAGTTAAACAGGGTAAGATTAAAATCGAAGAACTACCAGAAAACAAAAGAGAGTGGATTGCCGAGACTATTTTGATTACTCAAGAAAATATCGATTGGTATATTGAGAATTATGTGGAAGGTACTCCAGAGTATGATTGGAATGACTACTGGGGAAAATGGATGCGAGGTATAAGAGAATAGTAATAACTTTATAATTTTATTTAGCCCGGGGAAGATTCTCCGGGCTAAATTTATTAAGGGGGAACAAAAGAGACGTGGAAACCAAAACGGCCGTTTTATCTGATAAAGAAAAAACTTGGTTGAGTAAAATAGGAACAAATCCTTCTTTACTGGCTTTAATCGTTTTAGTTATTTTTTTTAGTTTCTTAAATCCTCGTTTCTTCACTCTTTCTAATCTATTTAATATCCTGGATTTAGCTTCTTTACTTGTTATAACTTCACTTTCTCTGGCCTTTATTCTTATGATGGGGAGTATTGATCTCTCGGTGGAGGGAGTAGTAGGTCTATGTAGCGTAGTAGCAAGTTTATTAGTGAAGAACTTCTCTAACTCTAATGATTTTGGTTTTGGGGCTTTAATTATTTGTGGGTTAGTGGGAGCTGGTTTTGGTTTTTTGAACGGTTTTATCCTTTCTCGCTTTAAAATTCCTTCTTTTATGGTTACTTTGGGTATTGGCTATATTACCACTGGTCTTGGAGTTTTAATCACCCGAGGTAACCCGGTAGTAATTACCGACTGGAGCTTTCGTCTATTAAGTCTCGGTAAGATTGGATTTTTACCTTTTCCTTTTATTTTGGCTCTCGGTTTATTCTTGGTAACCTGGTTTATTAGTGAGAAGACGGCTTTTGGTCGGTATGTTTTGGCTTTAGGAGGAGATGAGACTATTGTTCAAGACCTGGGGATACCTACTTCTAAAATTAAAAGCGAAGCTTTTTTAATTGGAGGAATTCTTTATGGGATAGTCGGGGCTTTGCTTACAGCGCGCTTGGGTTCAGGAGATATCACTGCTCCTTTGGGTTTTACTTTTGATTCTATCGGCGCTTGTGTTCTGGGAGGTATTGCTATTACTGGTGGAGTAGGCAATATTCCCCGAGCTATTATTGGAGCTTTAATTCTGACTGTTTTGCGTAATGGTATGGTTTTGATGGGGGTAAGCCCGTATGTTCAACAGGGGATTATTGGAGTGATATTAATTGCCACAGTGGCTTTGACTATTGATAGGAAAAAGATAAAAATAATGAAATGACTTGGAATTTTGGTTAGATAAGTATTGGGGGGTTCAAATTTATGGAGCCAGTCTTGAAAATGGAAAATATTTCTAAAACTTTCCCTGGAGTTCGAGCCTTAGAGGAGGTAAGCATAGAGGTTTTTCCTAATGAAATTGTTGGCTTAGTGGGAGAAAATGGAGCAGGAAAAAGCACTTTGATGAAAATTCTGGCTGGGGTTTATAGAGTTGACAAAGGGGAAATCTTTCTTCGCGGACAGAGGGTGGAGATTAAAAATCCTAATGATGCTCGAGCGTTAGGGATTGGGATGGTTTTTCAAGAGCAAGCAGTGTTACCTAATATGCGGGTTTATGAGAACCTTTTCTTGGGACGTGAGAAATTTTTTGTTCGTAAGGGAACTTTAGACCAAAAACTAATGATACAGGAAGCAACAAAAATTCTTGAAGAAGTGGGATTAGGATTATCTCCTCAGGTTTATGTCCATGAACTAAATTTTATGGAGCGGCAACTGGTAGAGATTGCTCGAAACATCTGGTTAGCTCGTCAGGCTCAAGTTACCTATCCTATTATTATTCTGGATGAACCCACTACCGTTTTAGAAGAAGAAGAGATTGAAAGGTTGTTTAATAAGCTAAGAGAATTGAAGAAAAAAGTTTCTTTCATTTATATTTCTCATCGATTGAAAGAAGTAGTTGAACTTTGTGACCGAGTTTATGTTCTAAAAGATGGCCAAAATGCTGGATGTTTCTCTCATGAGGAAGTTTCTGAAGAGCTTTTGCGATCTAGGATGGTGGGGCGAGAATTACATGAGGAGTATTATTTAGCATCAAGACAAAGAAAACCAGCAGAAAAAGTTGTTTTGGAATTACGAAACTGTACTAAAAAAGGTGCTTTTTATGATGTTTCTTTTAGCTTACACCAGGGTGAAATACTGAGTTTATGTGGAACGGTGGGTTCAGGTAAGGAAGAACTTTGTCGAACCCTATATGGTGAAACCAAACTTGATTCTGGAGAAATTTGGATAGATGGAAAAAGGGTAAACATTAATTCCCCTGACCAAGCTTTTGCGTTAGGCATTGGATATATCTCAGAGGACCGGCGAAATGAGGGGTTAGTTTTACATCTTCCTATATTTGAAAATATTACATTGCCCATTGTTCATCGTTTAGTTCGAGGTTTTTTAGTCAGACGAGAAGAACAATTTCACCTTTCCCAGGAAATGATGAATAAACTACAGATCAAAGCTCCTTCTCCCTCGGTTTTGTGCTTTAACTTAAGTGGGGGTAATCAACAGAAAGTAGTAATAGCTAAATGGCTGCTTTCTCAGGTTAAAGTTCTCATTATGTCTCATCCTACTCGGGGGGTGGATGTAGGAGCAAAACACGAAATTTATGCTCTTATTAGAGAAATGGCAGAAAATGGAATGGCTATGATTATCATGGGAGACAGTTTTGAAGAAGATATTGGTTTAGCCAATCGGATTATAGTTATGAAAGACGGGAGAATAAGTGGAGTGTTAGATGCTACTGAGTCTAAACCCGCTCCTTCTGATTTAATACAATATGTAGTTTGAGTGGTTTTTAGGATAAATTTATAAGGAGGATGAAAGTGGATAAAGGGAAATTGTTAGCTTTAAGTGTAGTTGTCGTTCTTTTTGCTGTTTTGGTTTTTTCTAGTCCTCAAGCCTTTCTCTCTAGCTATAATGTTGGAACTCTTTTGGATTATGCTGCTACTTATTTTATAGCAGCTATCGGTTTAACTTTTGTAATTATGATTGGCAGTATCGATTTATCTATAGGAGGGATGCTCTCTCTCTTTACTGTTGTTTTTGTTTTGACTCTTAATTCTTTAGGTTTTTGGGCGTATCTTATTACTATTGGTTTAGGTTTCCTTTTAGGGATGGCCAATGGTTTAATTTTTACTAAACTTAAAATTCCCTCTTTTATTGGGACTTTTGGAGCTTCAGGAGTATTTGCTAGTTTAGCCTTAATAATTTCTGGTGGTCGTCCCATCGGACTGCATCCTCAAGCCTTATCTTTTCTTAATCCTTTAACTTTTGAGTTGGGGCCAATTAAAGGTTCACATTTATTGGCTTTTGTTCTTTTTGGTATATTTTTTGTGATTCAAAATTCTACCCCTTTTGGTAAGTATGTAGCGGCTATTGGGAATTCAGAAAGAGCTACTTGGTTAAGCGGAATTAAAGTAGACCGGACTAAAATTTTCTGTTTTGCTCTATCTGGACTTTCAGCAGCTTTAGCCTCCATAGTTTTAGTTTCTCGAATGTTGAGTGGAGACCCCACTATCGGAACGCCTTATCAACTTCAGGTAATTGCTGCAGTCGTAGTAGGGGGTACTGCTCTTACTGGTGGAGTAGGGGGTATATTTAACACTCTCCTTGGGACCTTAATCATTACTTTGGTGGGTAATGGTTTGTACGTAGTGGGGATAGATGTATATTATCAGATGATAATAACTGGTATCATTACTATGGTGGCAGTTATTTTAACTTTGGATCGAACGAAAATAAAGGTAGTAAAATGATTGAAAACGAGGGAGGTTTTATTCTTGGATTTAGGTCTTAAAAATAAAATAGCAGTAATAACCGGAGGTAGTATTGGAATCGGATATGCTGTAGCTCAAGCTTTTGCTCAAGAAGGCGTACATGTAGCTCTCTGTGCTCGAGGAGAAGAAAGAGCAAAAGAGGCTGCTCAAGCTCTCCAAAATAGATACGGGATTAAAGCTATAGGAGTGAGAGCTGATGTATCTAAAGCAGAAGATATAGATAACTTTGTACAAGAGATAGAAAAAGAGTTTGAAGGAGTAGATATTTTAGTTAACAATGCTGGAACAGGGAGTGCAGAAAAGATTATGGAAGCACCAGATGAGAAATGGCAATTCTACTGGGACTTGCATGTTATGGCAGCAGTGAGGATGTCTCGAGCTCTGGTTCCTTTGATGAGAAAGCGAGGAGGAGGAGTAATAATAAACAATGCTTCTATTTGTGCTCGCCAGCCCTTAGACTATGAGCCCATCTACAATGTAACTAAAGCTGCCCTAGCTATGTTTTCTAAGTGTTTGGCTAATGAAGTGATTAAAGATAACATTCGGGTAAACTCTATCAATCCCGGTCTCATTCGCACCCCAGACTGGGATAAAACAGCAAGTATTGTAAGCAAAGAAAAAGGTATGACTCCTGAAGAATATCTGGATAAAATAGCTAAAGATAATGCTCCCATTGGTCGATTTGCTACTCCTGAAGAGCTGGCTAACTTTTTTGTCTTCTTAGCTTCTGATTGTGCCAGTTACTGTGTAGGTTCTACCTACTATGTAGATGGAGGATGGCTTAAAGTAGTGATTTAGCAGAAGCCAGGGATAAATATAATAAATATCTTGCAAAACCGCTGTAGTTTGTTTCTAATACAAGTCTCATAGATACTAGGTGTATCAGTCTTATAGAGCTTAAGGGAAATCGTTAGCAGAAGCCCCTTTCAGGTAGAGCTAGGGAACGAGCTCTTCCACACTTTTTTGGTCTTTCGGAAGATTTAGGGAGGATGCTAGAAGTAAACTGAACTCTCTATTTACTTCTTTTCGACGATCTTTTACTCGTGGACGGACGCCGGGATAAGGCCTGATTTAGTAGGAATGTCTCTTTCTAATGCTATTACGAACAATAGCTTGGCGTCCTCCCTCATCTTTTGGAGTGTGGTATTGATTGATAAATTCCTCTACTTCAGCTTCGGAGCTTTAGCTAACATTTTCCGTGCTCCTTCCCGTAAAACCTCAGTTAAAGAACATGGCTTCTGAATTAATTTCATTTGACAAATTCTCCTTAATCTGCTTTTCTTTCTTCATGGCGTATCCTCCTTTTAGAAATTAAGTGATATTTCTCTTGAAACTTCACCC
>FZPS01000173.1_pt75 | contig 89805 bp, 78 predicted proteins | sample 1817821 | NCBI WGS metagenome assembly FZPS01 (sample SAMEA104158645, study PRJEB21678) | metagenome | place: Germany | collected 2015-04-21
CACAACCAGGGCCAGGGCCAGTACCGCCAGTACACCTAAGGACCAGTTCCAGAAGGTTTGAGCTGTACCGTAATACAAGTTACCGGCAATTACAATTAAAACAAATCCCCCGACTAACAGGTAATTGGTCCAGAGCAATTCCTTTACAAAGGGCTTATTCACCCTGTTCCCCTCCTTCCGGTTCAGAAAAGATAAAGACCTCTTCAATGGAGCGGCCAAAGTTTTTCGCCAGTTTATAGGCCAACACTAGGGAAGGGTTGTATCTTCCCGTCTCAATAGAAATAATCGTCTGCCGGGAAACCCCCACCCTGCTGGCCAGCTGCTCCTGGGTCAGGCCATTCCTTTCCCGCAGCTCCCGCACCCGGTTTTCCAAATTACCATCACCCCTCCATGTAAAGCAAACTTTACGTAAAGCTTCATTTACATTATAGGGGAGGAGGGGGAAGATGTCAAGGGGGTTTTACAAGGTGCAGGAGCATGGAGGAATTTGGAAATTAGTGCAGAATTATAGCAATAGCAGGAAAGGCATTTACTGCAGACTGGCCTCCTTTCATTTTACTTGAATTACTAAGCAAAGGGGCTGGAAACAATGCTCTTGGAAAGGCTAGAAGAAAAATTTCGTAATCGCCAGAGTTCTTATATGATGGTGGTAATATTAGCTATGCTCGATCTAGCCTGGCCTTCGGGAAAGGCTATGCTAAACGACGTGGTAAATTATTTCAAGGGTTTTTACGAAAGGCGCTTGCAGGTGGGGAAAAAACCGGAAAAGGAAGGGCTGCGCCTATTTTCTGTCTCAACATTGACTGATATAGAGATAAGGCGGACTGTTATTGAGAATCCCGTAAGATACTTGCAGGATTTTCTTTTTTATGATGGAAACCGGGAAGAGTTGAGGTTTCAGGATGATTTGCTGCCGGAGCTTACCAATGAAAACACCAGATTTGCTATAAGGAAACTGGCATATAAGCATTTGTACAATTATTATCAAACCTTTACCACCAACCACTTGACATGGGACGAATTAGTTAATCTTCCTCCCGGTTACGCAGTAAAGGCATCGGATGTAGCCTATCTATCAGGTCATAATCAGGTTAAAGGTATTCATCCGGTGGAGCATGATGGAGAAAAGGCAGTAATTGTTCTTTGCACTATAGGGGGCGATAACTATGCCAACGAATGGCTTACTGACGATAGAAGGAGGCTGAAGTATTACCTGGAGGGTAGAACCGATAGAAACAGCGGGCGAAGGAAGTATGATCCCGAGCTACCTACCAACAAGGCTGTAATTAATTCGCGTAAGGATAATTATTCGGTGCATGTTTTTGCCCGGGAGAAAAAGGGAGAGTTATTCCATTACGCAGGACCTTTTGTATTTGACCAAATGGGTACCGATACCAGTGGCGATAAATATTTTATTCTTCAGAGAAAAGAAGGGAAGGAAAGGGGAAATGGGGCCGTGGATACCGGAGTAGAAGGTATGCCCAGTTTGGTCAGTAGTATCTATTCATACGTAAGGAAGAAAGGATTTGTGTTTTCTCGGGAGTTGCTGGCTAATCTTTTTCTCTCTTTGAAAACGAAGCCCTTTGTAATTCTGGCGGGTATTTCTGGGACGGGAAAAACAAAACTCATTGAATTATTTGCCGAAGCAGTGGGTGCGACAAGTGATAATGGGCGCTTTGAACTTATCCCTGTGCGGCCCGACTGGAATGACAGTACCGATCTACTAGGTTACAAAAATTTAGAAGGCAAATTTCAACCGGGAGTATTGACACGGGTAATTCAGCGGGCTTTAAGTGATGGTAATAATCCCTATTTCGTCTGCCTAGATGAAATGAATCTAGCTCGTGTCGAATATTACTTTAGCGATCTCCTCAGTCTTTTGGAAACGAGGCGTTGGTATGGAGACAGAATCCAAACTCCCCGCATTTTTAGGGATAGTGACTTTGTCTTACCAGAAGATCGAGAAGAGTTTGCCGATTTGCATATTCCCGATAACCTTTATTTTGTTGGAACTGTTAATATGGATGAAACAACCCATCCCTTTAGCAAAAAGGTTTTAGATAGGGCAAATACCATTGAGATTGTCGATGTGACCTTGGATAATTATGGTGAAGAACAAAGTGGAGGGGGACAAGCTGGAGTTCTAGAGATGGTAAATATATTGAATTCGGATTTAAGAAGTAAGTATTGTTTTTTACAGGAATGTTTACCGGAATATCGGCCCATAGTTGATAGTGTAGTGGGGTACTTGATAGAGATAAATGATATCCTCCAGGAGGCCAACCTTCATGTTGGGTACCGGGTCAGGGATGAGATCTGTTTTTATATGATTTATAATTCCACCTTTGGGTTAATGGATGAGGATAAGGCCTTCGATTGGCAACTGTGCCAGAAGATCCTTCCTCGGATTCAAGGAAGCTCGCAAAAGATTATGGATATTTTGCGTAGTCTCTTTTTCCTTTGTACTGGTGTTTCTGTGGCTAATACCCTGGATGTTGCCGCCGAAGCAAATAAGGTTTTGGCCACAGTGGAAGCAAAATGGCCCCGGAGTGCGCAAAAAATTGCTTGCATGCTGGGGAGGTTTGAAGAGGATGGTTTTACATCTTTCTGGGCATAGACAATATGAACTATTGGTGGTTGAAACGGAAGAACTTGTTCTGACTATTAAGGGAAGACCTATCCATCCTACCGTTGATTCTTTAAGTCTACACCGGGATAGTGCCGGGCAGTGGGTAAAGGCGGAAATCACCATTGATTGCCCGATTGACTATAAAGCTTGGGCCTTTGATCCCTTTGTAGAAGGGTTAAGGAGAACTGTTAGGGCTCGCGATTTGGTTTTCCCTTGTTTTTTTGAGAATCAGACCTATGAGGTGGTCATTGAAGATAAAAGTGCAACTGGTTTGCGTTTTTTTCATGAGAACAGGTATATACGGGAAGCAGTAACTTACGTGGGCCGGTCAAAGGTGATGTCAGGGCTAATTAATTTCCATAATGATATCGGTTTATCCCAGCTGGAGATTTGGAATAGGTCACAACTTTTATTAGCCTTAACTATAGAAGTATTTCCGGCAAAGATCGAATATAGAAGCGATTATTTTCAATTATTGAGTGAAGTCACTGCCGAGTTGTATAACCTTGCCTTTGATTTCTTGCGGAGAACCTATTTCAGGGCGCAAGTTTCTTCTACCACCAAACCCAGTCCGACGGAATTTTATAGTATTATCCGTTATTGCTTCCAAAAACTGCTGCAGGCCGTAGAGCATATTAAAAACTATCCCCACCATAAAGTTGTAAACGAAAAGAAGGTCACCAGAGCAGACAGGGCTAGAAGGGTTGATTACAGTACACAGAAATGGCTGGTTAAAAACCAACAACTTTTAGTTAAAGCTCAGACCGGAATAAAGGTGGGTACAGGATCCTATCTGCCAAGGAAAATAATTGAGAAACGCAAAATGATAGACATGGATACCTTTGAAAATCAGTTTGTCAAATGGGTGCTTACTTCTATCTGGAATAGACTGCACCACTTCCAGGAGGTTTATGTAAATAACCTTGCCGGTTCTGCTTCTGATCCAGCTGTTATTTCGGAAATTAATTCTATGAAAAACAAATTGCATGCCTTGAGAAGCTGGGGCTTTTTCTCTCGGGTGGGGGACATCAACCGTTTGGATAATTTATCTTTGGTTTTACAAATGGCTCCCGGATACCAGGAGGTTTATAAGTATTACCTGATGCTGCTTAAAGGTCTTAATTTGCAGTCTGATATTTTCCGCATTTCCCTTAAAGATCTGGCCCTTCTGTACGAATACTGGTGCTTTCTTAAAATTCATTCTATACTCCGGGAAAAATATTGCCTAGAAAGCCACAATTTAATTAGATTAAACCATACTGGTTTAACAGTAAGCTTAGACAAATCGCGCCGAGCCAGTATCCATTATATCAATCCCAGGAATCAAGAAGAAATAGTTCTCGCCTACAACAATTTATATAACACCCGAACACCTACTACAAACCAGCAGCCAGACAACATGCTTACGATCAAAAAGTCCGAGGGTGATATTCAATATCAATATGTATTTGATGCAAAATACCGTTTAAATCCTGCTGTACCTGGTAGTACATATTATTCAAAGTACCGTAAGCCCGGCCCCCAGGAGGATGATATTAATACGATGCACCGGTATCGGGATGCAATACTATATACCTCTGGAGAAAGTGGGCTAGAAAAAACGGTTTTTGGTGCTTATATTCTCTTTCCTTATAAAAATGGAAATTATTATGCGGGAGAAACGGATGGTCACCCCCACACCTTTTTTTCGAGTATCGAAGCAGTGAATGTTGGGGGACTTCCCTTTCTACCTGGTGAAACTAGATTGGTGGAAGAATTATTAGATGAATTAATCATAGATTCGGCTGATTCAGCTTTTGAGCGGGCTGTTCCCCATGTTGGTTCGACCTGGTATTATGAGCAAAAATTTCGTCCCCGGACTGTTCTGGTGGGAGTCGTGAGGGATCAGAAACAATTGACTGCTAATCTTGCCGGTTCCTTCTACCATATACCGTACCAGCAGATTAGAAAAGATTGTTTCTATTTGGATTATGTTGCCCTGTACCAACCAGAGCGCACTTTTGGTAACAATGCGGGTATCTACTATTATGGTTCAATTGCTAAAATGGAGGTTTTAAAAAGAAAGGAGATAACGGAACTTCCCAGTGGCCGGGAAGAACTATATGTTAAGTTTTCAGTAAAAGGGTGGGAAAAACTTCCCGAGCCTATCAAGCCAGTTGGATACGGGGTGCGGAGTCATATCTATACTACAATGTATCTGTTGAAACAGGCCCGGGAGCTTCCGGAGTTGAGTCTGACATCTGAAGCTGAACTAAGGTTGTGGAAGGAAATCCGAAGGCTACGGAAAGACATCAAATTGAGGGTGAACCACCGAAATTTAAGTCCTAGCAGTAAAGTAGATACAATCGAGTTTGGGCAAGTGATTATTAAAGTTGCGGATAAATATTTGCATATAGGCAATGGGGAAGAGGAAGAGCATATTCCCTTCTCTGCTCTATTAAACAAACCAAGGGCGGTTTTAAAAACCATTTTACGGATGACTAAAATATGAATTAAGTTTGAGATTTGGTGTGGGAGATATTGGCTACCCTTCGGTGCTATTATAATAGAAGTTGAATAAATTCGTGGATGAACAATGGAGGGAGGAATAATGATAAATCATAGCGAACTGGTGGCAAGCAGGGTTCATGAGTATTATTGGGAATACGACTGGAACTGTGCCACAACGGTGCTGCGCATTCTGGCGGAGATTGATGGTATTGAGCTTAACGAACAGGTGCTGGCTGCTGCGGTGGGCATGCACGGGGCGGGGCGTTATGGCGCCCAGTGCGGGCTGGTTGAGGGGGGCTTGATGTATCTGGGGATCCGTTATTATGAAGAGTTGGGCCCCGGGGCAGTAGAAAAGCTCTGCTATAGGCTGGCAGAACAATATGAAGATAGATTCGGCAGCCTTTTGTGCCGGGAGCTGAGGCCGGAGGGTTTTCATCCCGATAACCCGCCCCATCTCTGTGAAAAATTGACGGTAGACTCCATCCTCTTTTTACTCGATTTCTTAAGTAGGGTAGCTGAGCCCGGTGCCGGTTGAGGAATTTCAGATGGAGGGTGTTTTTTTACAACCTGAGAAGATAAAGAGCAGGTTCATACCGCGCCCCGGTGCTGTCCACCGGGGTGTTGTTTTGCCCGGCGCGAAGGGAACCAGGGCTGAAATTTACTGCCGGGGAACAGGGGCAGTGGGAACATAATCTGGATTTTTTCGTCCCTAAAAGAAGAAAGTGTACTGGCATTAGGCTTTAGTCTGCTTGCTTGGGAGGGGTTTAATTGTTGTCAAAGAGAACCGGTCTAGCTGTGGCAGTGGTTTTGCTGTTGGTTTTGGCAGCGGGATGTGTTAATAGCCCGGAGCAGGGAGAGGAAGTGGATAACGGGCAAGGGCATCTTGAGGAGCCGGGGAAGATTAGCGAAAATCTGGAGGGAGAAGAGGGGGAGGAAGCCCCGGAGACACCGGAGACGGCGGAGGTACTGGAAGAGAAATTTTTGGCCCTGGAGGAGGAGTTTTTCGCCCTCTTCTTTCGGCCCGAGACCGATGTCCTGGGCCAGGTAAAGGATTATGACAGCAAGGAGGCTCTCCTGGATGCAGTGTCTGAAATAGCCGTGCGGGAATGGGTGGCGCCGGCTGTCGATGAATACTACCTGGAGGAGGATAATAAGCTATTTATCATTCCCCAGGGCATGCCGCCCCAACTTATTCCCGACCAGCCCTATGAACTGAGGCAAATTAATGAAAATACCTGGGCAATTGTCCAGGAGGCTGAAAATGAAATGATGGGGGCCTATAGGCTGACCGTTGAATTTACCAAGTCTGACGGCCGCTGGTTGATGAGCGAAAGAAGCCTGGCAATAAAGGAATAGTGGGGCGGGTAGGTATATAGTACGTAATAAGGATGGGCGCCGGTGGTAACCGGCGCCTGTGCAGTTATCTGGCCAAGGTACCAGCTGGGGGAGCCGCTGCTTTATTCCTCCAGCTTTTCGGTATAGATGAGAATGGCATCCCGCAGGAAGGCGGCTGTGCCGGGCTGTTCTCTGTCGTAATAGGCGGTGAATCTATCATCGTCGACATACATTTGGGCCAGGCCGGCGTGGGCTTCCTTGCTGTAGTGGGGCCAGAAATAGGATAACCACTGCCTGTGAAGCCGGGCGGCCCTCTGGGCCAGCTTGCCGGCAGGGTCGCCCGTCGCAAAGGCTTCTGCCAATACTGCCCGCATTTCCCTTTCCAGGCTGGTCATCTCCTCATATTCTTCCTTGGTCATTTTCATTAGCTTTCTATTGGCTTCTTCCACGGCTTCGGTACCATACCTTTCCCGGGCTTCCATGCCGAATTTTTTCTCATTCTCTGCAATCAGCTTCTGCTTGAAGCCCTCAAATTTTTCCTGATCCTTCATATTTATCCTCCCTTCTTTTGCGGCAATGGTCTTTTCCACATTGGCAATCAGAAGATCTAATTGCTTTCTTTTGGCCAGCAGTTTTTCCCGGTGTTCCTGCAGTGCCTGAATAGCATCAAAGGAGGGTGCTGCTAAAATTTCCTTTATCTTGCTCAGCTTGACCCCCAGTTCCCGGTAAAAGAGGATCTGCTGGAGTCTGTCTACCTCCTCCCGGCCGTAGATGCGGTAGCCGGAAGGATTTACCCGGGCCGGCCTGAGAAGGCCAATCTGGTCGTAATACCTGAGGGTCCTGGCACTGACCCCGGCCATCTGGCTCAGTTCTTTCACTGTGTATTCCATCAAATCCCCCCTCTGGCATCTACTATACACCTTTACGTAACGTCAAGGTCAACACCTTTTTAGTATTCCTTTTCCCGCAACAAAAGAAAAAAGCCGGGATAGGTATCCCGGCAAAACCTCTTTCTTAATAGGTTCCGTACTTGCGGCCGGCCTCGAACATGGCCTTGAAGGCTTCTGGATCTGCTTCGTCGATGACTGTTCCCGTGCTGAGAATGAAGCCGCCGTCCTGGCCCACCTTTTCCAGCAGGTTCTTGACGTATTCTTCTACCTGGGCGGGGCTGCCGGTCCGGAAGAGGGAGCCGGGGACATTGCCGCCGAAGCACTGCTTGCCGCCCAGGGTTTTCTTTACGGCCTCCATATCGGTGGTGTCGAACATGAAAACGATGGAGCCTTCAGGCAGGTCGGGGTCGGCCAGGTACTCCAGCCGGGTGTTGTAGCCGCCTTCGACGAAGACATAGGGGACCAACCCTTCTTCAATCAAGCCCAGCAATACTGCCTTCAGGGACGGCCAGTAGAAGCGGGCGAAGTCCCGGTCGGACATGAAGCCGTCGGCACCCTTGTGCAGGGGCATGAAGACGAAGGGGGCATTGTTCTGGGTCGCGGTGCGGACACCCAGGTCAATGTTGAGGGGAATCATGACTTCCAGGGCCTTCAAGAGTTTCTCCGGCCGCCTGTACATATCCAGCATAATGGGTTGGGTACCCCTCAGGGTATCGGCCAGGTAATCGAAGGGGGCCTTGCAGAAACCGGCCAGCACTGGGGGAATGCCCAGGGTTGCCGTTACCCCGCCGTCGATGGCCCCGATGGCGCCAATCCATTCCAGGGCCATGTTGCCGGCTTCCAGCAGGGTTTTAAAGGATTCCTGGATGTCCGGGATGCCGTAGGGGATGACGCAGGCGCCGACAAAGGGAAGTTCCACGATGTCCGTCAGGGGCGGCAGCCCTTCCCAGGCCTTGAGGACACCAAAGACCCGGGGCAGGTAGCGGCGCATCCAGAAGCCCGACGGGTCATTGATTAGGAGGTCGTATTCATCCTCCCGCATGTATTCATCTTCGATGAACTGGTAGGGTGTGTGGGAGGGGGTGCCGTGGCCCGGCCACCTGTACATGCGGTAGTCCAGCTTCTCGAAGATGGGGGCAGGCCCGATCATAAAGGAGCTGGCCAGGCTGTCGGGCTGGAAGTCCTGGTGGTATTTCGTCCAGGCCATGCCCAGCTTCTCATAATCGTACATGGCTTCTTCGGCGGTGATGCCGGCATAGTTGGCCGGGAAGAAGCCGATGAAGGGACAGATGGGCACCCGGTCAGGTTTCTTTAATTCCACCGCATCCTTCAGGATCTGGGTGCGCTCCTGGTAAGCCTGGCGGGCTTCCGGTGTGGCAAACTCAACTCCCGGAGGGTTCATCCAGGACTTAAACCGCTCTTCAAACTTCTCCCGGGGAGACAGACTTGCCCAGTTTTCGGTAAGCATCCTATACACCTCCTACCCATTTCTTGGCCAGGGAAACGGCCTCCACAGCATCTTTACCCCAGGCGTCGGCGCCGGTATATTCCTTGATCTGTTCATTGACGGGGGCCCCGCCGATCATGATTTTTACCTGGTCGCGTAGTCCGGCTTCTTCGAAGGCTTGTACTGTTTCCTTCATCGGGTCAAAGGCCAGGGTCAGCAGGGCGCTCATGCCAACTACCTGTGGTTGAAATTCCCGGACTGCTTCCACGAAGCGTTCGGGCGGGACATCTACTCCCAGATCCTTTACTTCAAAGCCGTTGCTGTCCAGCATGAAGGCGACAACATTTTTGCCGATATCGTGGATGTCACCCTTTACCGTTCCAATTAGCACCCTGCCCAACCGCTTTTGTTGGACTCCTTCGGTACTGAGCCTGTCCTTGGCCAATTCGGAGATCTGGGTCAGCATCTGGCCGGTCAGCATAAGTTCGGGTAAAAAGTATTCACCCTCCTCATACCGTTTGCCAACTTCCTCCACAGCCCGTCGGCAGCTTTCCATGACTTCCATTGGCTCAGTCCCTGCCTCCAGGGCCTCCCGGGCAAGCCCTATGGCCTCCTTCTCCCTCATTCCCACGATGGCTTCCACCAGCTTTTCAGTCATGTCACTCCCCCTTTTCTTTATAATTTTGGCTGGTTATTCTAAAGAAGGGCGGTGCAGCAGGGTTAAATGGGCAAGGGAAAATGTGATGAATATAAGCAATAAAAACAATTATTAAATACTTCACCCTTATTATATAATTTGTTTCAAACGTAAGTCAACATGATATCCTACTACTAAATTATGTAATAATACTTAATCCAGGTTTGCCCTTTTTAAGAACATAGAAGCACCCCCAAGTCTGCAGGGGGCAGAATTGGGGGTGCAGGATGGACGGGCTGTTTACAGGGCCGCCAGTTCTTCGTTCTTCAGGTCGGTGATAAACATGTGTCCCGGCGAGTGGGTGATCATGAAATCGGGCTTGGCCTCCATGGCCACCGCCTGGGGCGTGCAGCCGCAGGCCCAGAATACTGGCACTTCCCCGGGCTTGATGGTGACGGATTCGCCCAGCTCGGGGTTGTTGATGTCCTTGATCCCGATGGCCGCCGGCTCCCCTATGTGGACCGGTGCCCCGTGGACCGAGGGATAACGGGAAGTCACCTGCACGGCCCGCACTACCTGGGTGTGGGGGATGGGGCGCATGCTGACCACCATGGGGCCGTGGAAGATACCGGCCGGCACACATTGGATGTTGGTGATATACATGGGCACGTTCCGGTTTTCCTCGATATGGCGGACGGGGATCCCTGCTCCCAAAAGGGCGGCTTCAAAGGTGAAGCTGCAGCCCAGGAGAAAAGCGACCAGGTCATCGCGCCAGTAGGAGCTGATATCGGTCACTTCGGCCTTGAGCTCTCCCTTTTCCCAGACCCTGTATTTGGGTATGTCTGTTCTCAGGTCCGCGTTAGGGGCAGCCAGGCGGGGTACGGGAGAGCCGGGTTCTGTCACGTCCAGGACCGGGCATGGTTTGGGGTTGCGCAGGCAGAAGAGGAGGAAGTCAAAGGCGTACTTCTCGGGCAGGATTACCAGGTTGGCCTGGGCGTAACCGGGGGCCAGGCCCGGGGTAGGAGAGGTGAATTCACCCCGCCTGATGGCCTGGCGGATTTCCTCCACAGACATATCGCGATAGTCCAAGCCGAAACCCTCCTTTAATAAAAGTTCGTTTACAGCTCGGCCAGGGGAACCACCTCAACACCGGCTTCTTCCAGGGCTTTCCGGATATTCTTGACAAATTCGATGGCTTCGGGATTGTCGCCGTGGACACAGATGCTGTCGGCAGCGATGTCGATATCTTCCCCTGTAACGGCTGTGACCTTGCCCTCCTTCACCATCCGCACCACCCGGGGGATGGCAATTGCCGGGTCGTGGATCATGGCCCCGGGCTGGGAGCGGGGTACCAGGGTGCCTTCGGCAGTGTAGCCCCGGTCGGCAAAGACCTCCTGGGCAACCTTCAGGCCCGCCCTCTGGGCCGCCCTCACCATCTCGGAGCCGGCCAGGGCCAGGACAATGGCCTCGGGTGCCGCGGCCTTGATGCCGGCGGCGATGGCATCGGCCAGGGCTGGGTCCTTGGCTGCCATGTTGTAGAGGGCGCCGTGGGCCTTGACGTGCTGCAGGGGCCTGCCTGCGGCCCGGGCAAAGGCCGCCAGGGCTCCCACCTGGTAGATGATCAAATTCTTAACTTCAGCCGGGGTAAGGGCCATCTGCCTCCGGCCGAAGCCCTGCAGATCGGGGAAGCCGGGGTGGGCGCCGATGCCCACATTGTTTTCCACCGCCAGGGCAACGGTCTTTTCCATGACCATGAAATCACCGGCATGGAAACCGCAGGCGATATTGGCCGAAGTCACATACTTTAAGACCTCTTCGTCCAACCCCAATTTATAGGTACCAAAGCTTTCCCCTACGTCGGAATTCAGGTCTACTCTCTTGCTCATAGCCTAAGCCTCCCATATAAACCTTATCTTATTTCCTCCACATAGGTGGAGAACCTTTGACCGGCGATGCTGATCTGGAAGTTCCAGCTGCGGCCGGTAGCCCTGGGCAGGGAGTCCTTCCACTTCTTGAGGGCTGTTTCCCTGTCCTGCAAGAGCTGTAGGGCCTCCTCCCTGCCGATGGTAGCAAAGCGCACTGTATCGCCGGGCTTGGCCTGGCCGATGAGGCTCAGGTCGACGCTGCAGACGGTGGCGATTTTCGGATAACCGCCTGTAGTCTGCCGGTCGGCCAGCATGACGATGGGCAGGCCGTGGCCGGGGACCTGGACGGCCCCCAGGGGGATGCCGTCGGAGATGATATCGGCCCCTTCCTTGTGCTCGATGGTGGGACCCTGCAGCCGGTAGCCCATCCGGTCGGCTTCGGTGGTGACGGTGTATTCAGACTGGAAGAAGGTTTCCAGGCCGGCTTCTGTGAAATGGTCGTCCTGGGGACCGGGGATAACCCGGAGGGTTATGGCTGATGAGTATTTCGGGATCAGCCCTTCGGCTAATCTGGTTCCCGTGGGGAGGTTCCTTTCCTGCAGGGAACCGGCGCTGAGAACGTCGCCGGCTTTGAGGGCCCGCCCATCTATGCCGCCGATCTTGCCCCTCAGATAGGTGGCACGGCTGCCCATTACTTCCGGTACATCTATGCCCCCGGCTACGGCCAGGTAGGCCCGGCAGCCCTCCCGGGCGGCGGTAAAGCTTATTTCATCGCCGGGATTTACGGCCACCGTCTCCCAGCGGGGAAACTCCGCTCCGTTGATACGGGCCCCAAGGTCGGCCCCGGTCAGGGCCACTTTAACCGGGGCCAGAACCTTGAGCTTGGGACCCAGGAGGGTCATTTCCAGGGCCGCGGCTCCTTCGGGATTCCCCACCAGGATATTGGCGACGCGGAGGGCAAACTCGTCGACGGCCCCGGCCACAGGCATGCCGAAGGCCTGGTAGCCGTGGCGCCCCCGGTCCTGAATGGTGGTCAGGAGCCCGGGTGTAATTACTTCCAGGATCTTGGTCATTGGGCAGTCCCCTCCTCGGTCAATGGTTCCTGCTGGACCTCATAGGTGCCGGCAGCCACGCTGGCCGCAATCTCCTCGTATTCTGCTTTTGTTATTGGGACAAAGCGGACGTAGTTGCCGGCCTTCAGCAGCACGGGCGGTTCCCGGTAGGGATCGTACAATTTCAGGGGTGTGCGCCCGATGAGCTGCCAGCCGCCGGGGCTGTCGATGGGGTAGATGCCCGTTTGTTTGCCGGCAATGCCCACGGAACCGGCGGGGATGTGGGTCCGGGGTGTTTTCAAGCGGGGGGTGGCCAGCCTTTCGTCCATGCCCCCCAGGTAGGAGAAGCCTGGGGTGAAGCCCAGCATGTAGATCAGGTAATTGGTGCCCGTGTGGAGCTGGATGACTTCTTCAGCACTCAGACCTGTATGCTGGCAGACGTGGTCCAGGTCGGGCCCAAATTCCCCCCCGTAGCAAACCGGTACCATGGTCACTTCTGGAGCCGCCAATTCTATATCCGCCAGGCTTCCGGTAAGCTCTTTAATCTTTTCCTCCAGTTCCCTGGGATCGATCTGCAGGGGATCATAGTGGACCAACACAGAACGGTAGGTGGGGACTAATTCCACTATCCCTGCCAGGGCTTGTTCCTCAAGGATCTGGGTGAAGGAACGGATCCGGGCATTGACTTCGGGTGCGATTTCGTTTCCGAACTCAACAACCAGTGCACTGTCCCCGGCCGGGAGCAGGCGCGGTTGGTCGTACATCTACTTCACCTCCAGAGGGAAGGAACACCATTAACTAAGACCAGAGGGCAGCTATACCCGAGAGGGACTTGATGCCCATGTACAGGGTGATAACGGTGACCAGTATACCGAAGATTAAGAGCCAGCTGGGATGCTCATAGTCGCCGACTATATCCTTGCGCTTGGATGCCACCAGGATGGTGCCCAGGGTTAAGGGCAGGATCAAACCGTTGACGGAGCCGGCCAGGACCAGCAGGGTTACCGGCTGCTGCACCGTTACAAAAAGGACGGTGGAAGCGGTAATAAATCCGATGATCCACTTGTTCACATTCCGGCCGACGACGTCAAAGAGGGTGCGCAGGAAGGAAACGGAGGTAAAGGAGGCACCGATGACCGAGGTGATACCGGCCGACCACAGGACAATGCCGAAGAATTTGTAACCCAGTGTTCCGGCCCCAATCTGGAAGGCGGAAGCCGGAGGGTTACCCGGATCCAGGGTGGCACCGGTGGAGACCACGCCCAGGATGGCCAGGAAGAGGAGGACCCGCATGATCCCGGCAATTACCATTCCGTTGACGGCACTGCGGTTGACCTTATCCAGGTTTTCAACCCCGGAAATACCGGCATCCAGCAAGCGGTGACCGCCGGAGAAGGTAATGTATCCTCCCACCGTTCCCCCCACCAGGGTTATGATGGGTAACAGGGAGACTTCAGTGGGGGCTACTGTACGTATAAGTGCTTCGCCTACCGGAGGCTTGGTGACAAAGGCTACGTATAATGTGAGGGCAATCATCAGGAGCCCCAGATATTTGGTGATTTGGTCCATCAAGTTTCCAGCTTCCTTGGAGGAGAAAATGTAGACGGCAATAAGGGCGGAAATAACTGCTCCTATTCTCAGGTCTAAACCTGCAAGGGCATTCAAGCCCATGGCCGCCCCGGCAATATTACCCACGTTAAAGGCCAGGCCGCCCAGGGCAACAAAAATGGCAACCACGTAGCCAAGGCCCGGCAGGACCTTGTTGGCGATATCCTGACCCCGTAGGCCTGAGACGGAGATAACCCGCCACACGTTGAGCTGGGCGCCGAGGCTGAGAATAACAGAGGATAAAATGACGAAGGCGAAATTGGCTTTAAACTGCTCAGTAAATACTGCCGTTTGGGTCAAGAACCCGGGACCGATGGCTGAAGTTGCCATGAGGAATGCCGCACCAATAAGAACACTCGCCATGCTTTGTGCATCTTTGTTTGACATGGTATCCCTCCTCAGTTTTATTCGGGCAAGTTATAGTGTTGGTCATCCCTATACAGCCATATATAACATCCCCCCCTTTTTTATTTATTTTAATTGTTCATAATATATATTCTTTATGTGATGGCAAATTACCTGCCGAGGACATAATTAATCACAATATTTTTTTATGAAATATTTAGGTTGATTAATTAATTTCCCCCGGCTGGGAAGCAATTGCCCGGGCAAATTAGGGGAACATAATAGGGGTTTTTTCGTCTTATCATATGGTTAGCCGTCTTCTATTCCAGTGAGGACAAAAGGAGGAATTAACATGCAAGGAAACAGATCTGGTACCTGCCGGTTTATCGCTGCTGTGGTTTTGGCCCTGCTGCTTGCCGTCACCCTGGGAGGATCGGCCCTGGGCGCTTCCCCCCGGGTAAAACTGGGCAACGAGGTCCTGCTGGAAAAGTTCCGCCCCCTGGTGGCAGGGAAACGGGTGGGTTTGGTTACCAACCAAACGGGTGTCAACGGCAGGGGAGAAAGTTTGATAGATATATTATACCATGCTGGGGACATTAATCTAGTTGCCCTCTACGGGCCGGAACACGGCATTGACGGGCGGGCCAAGGCCGGTGAATACGTAGCGTCCTACACCCATCCCCGGCTCAAGATCCCAGTCTACAGCCTCTACGGTGCTACCAGGATGCCTACCCCGGAGATGCTGGCCGGTATCGATGTGCTGGTCTTTGACATCCAGGATATCGGTGCCCGCTCCTATACCTATATGTCTACCCTGAATTACTGCCTGGTGGCGGCTCAAAGGGAGGGGTTACCCGTCCTTGTCCTGGACAGGCCTAACCCCCTGGGAGGACTGACCGTCGAAGGGCCGGTAATGGAGGATCGCTTCATCTCCTTTGTCGGTGTCGACAACCTTCCCATGGCCCACGGCATGACGGCCGGGGAGCTGGCCCGCTTCTTCAACCGGAAGATTGGGGCCGAGCTCCTGGTGATTCCCATGGAGGGTTATAGCCGGGACATGATCTTCCAGGACACAGGCCTGCCCTTTGTCCAGACTTCGCCCAATATACCAGATCTGGTCTCGGCCTTCGGCTACATGGCCACAGGTCTGGGTGAGGGTACCGGCGTCGGCCAGCGGGATCAGTTCAAGTGGATTGGGGGAACGGGCATTGATTCCGAAAAATTTGCCAGCCTGCTGAACAGGGCTGGCCTTGCCGGCGTCAGGTTTATACCCGATCCCCGGGGCAGTTCCGGCGGTGTGAAGCTGGAAATTACCGACTACCGGACCTTCAACCCGGCCCGGACAGGCCTCTACGCCCTGGCCTACGCCAAGCAGTTGAAAAAGGACTTTAAGGTACCCAAGAGCGGGGAGACCATTGTCATGTTCGACAAAATCATGGGGACGGCCACCATCGGCCAGTACCTGGAGCAGAACCGCAGCCCCCAGGAGATAGAGGCCAGCTATCAGCCCCAGCTGGAGAAATTCAAAAGGGAGCGGGAAAAATATCTGATTTACGGCTCCCAGCCCCTCCAGTGGCCGGACCTGGGGAAGGAAATCGTCGTCTTTGTGGACGGAGTCCCCGTCATCTTTGATGTTGCCCCCCATATCGATGCCAATGACCGGACCATGGTGCCCGTGCGGGCTATTGCCGAGGCCCTGGGGGCAGAGGTGAAGTGGGATGGGGCCAGCCGCAAAGTCACCATTGTTCGGGGAGGGCGGGAATTGGTCCTGACCATCGATAACCCGAAAGCCACAATTAATGGTAAGACTTTTACAATGGATACCAGGCCGGTGATCAGGCAGGGCCGCACCATGGTGCCCCTCCGCTTTGTCGGGGAACTGCTGGGAGTCCGGACTGTCGATTGGGATGGCAGGCTCCGGCTGGTGAAAATATATAATTGAAGGTAGGGAGGCGCAGGGAAGAACTGCGCCTCTTCCCTTCCAGGGACAAAGGCAGGCCATGGCAGGGGCTGGGACTGGTGATGGAAATAGGTTTATAATAATAGCCGGGATAAAATTTAATATTATTTTAGCGAACAAGCCCTTGACTTCTTTCCTTTACCATGGTAAAATCATAAAGCGAAGGACAGATAATAAATACAGGAGGGGGAACCGCGATGAGGAAAAAATTATTGGCACTATTACTTGCGGCAGCGTTGGTGTTGAGCCTGGCAGCCTGCTCCTCAGGCCCTGCCGAAGAACCTGCCGGCGAAGATGCTGAAGGAAATGGCGAAGGAACCGCATATAACACGGTAGTTCCGGGCAAATTTACCGTTGGCTTTGACCAAAACTTCCCACCCATGGGTTTTGTCGGCGATGATGGCCAGTTCACCGGTTTTGACCTGGACTTGGCCGCCGAAGTGGCCGACCGGCTGGGACTGGAACTTGTCCTGCAGCCCATCGCCTGGGATGCCAAGGACATGGAACTGTCGACGAAGAATATCGACTGTGTCTGGAATGGCTTTACCATCAATGGACGGGAAGATAAATATACATGGACTGAACCCTACATGGCCAACAACCAGGTCTTTGTCGTCAGGGGCGATTCCGATATCAGGACTCTGGCCGATTTGGCAGGCAAGAAGGTAGTTGTCCAGATGGACTCCAGTGCCGAGGCGGCCCTGGCCGATAGGCCCGATTTAGTAGAAACCTTTGGCGAGTATCTGACGGCTGCCGATTATGAAAGTGCCCTTATGGACCTGGAAGCTGGAGCCGTCGATGCCGTGGCCATGGACGAGATTGTGGCCAATTACAAAATCGAGAGAAGGGGAGAGAACCTCTTCGTCCTCGAAGAAAAACTGGCTGCCGAAGAATATGGTGTCGGCTTCCTGCTGGGGAATACGGAGCTGCGGGATGTAGTCCAGGCCACCCTGGAGGAAATGGCCGCCGATGGTACCCTGGCCCGTATCTCCAACGATTGGTTTGGTAAAGACGTAACTACAATCGGTAAGTAATACCGGGTATAAATGCTGCACGCAAGGGAAAGGGCTATCCCTGCCGAGATAGCCCTTTCTTTTCTGTGAGAAGGGGGCAACATTGTGGAGTGGTCTGTACTGGTCGCAAAACTGGCCGAGGGCATGTGGGTTTCCGTGGAAATATTTAGCCTCACCCTGCTTTTTTCCCTTCCCCTGGGCCTGTTTGTAGCCCTTGGCCGCATGTCCAGGAACCCGATCTTGAGGAATGTCATCAAATTCTATATTTCAATCATGCGGGGAACACCCCTAATTCTCCAATTGATGGTCGTATATTTTGGACCTTACTTTATCTTTGGACTGCCGACCCCCAATCGTTTTTTGGCCACAATCGTCGGCTTTGTCCTCAATTACGCTGCCTACTTTGCCGAGATCTACCGGGGCGGGATCGAATCTATAGATGTGGGGCAGTACGAGGCGGCCCAGGTGCTGGGCTACAACAAGGCCCAGACCTTTGTCAGGATTATTCTGCCCCAGGTCATCAAACGCATCCTGCCGGCGGTGACCAACGAAGTCATCACCCTGATCAAGGATACCGCCCTGGCCTTTACTATATCTGTTTCTGAGATGTTCACCGTCGCCAAGGCCATAGCTTCTGCCCAATCATCGGTGCTGCCCTTCGTAGCAGCAGGGATCTTCTATTATGTGTTCAACTTTATTGTCGCCGCAATCATGGAATGGATTGAAAAAAAGCTGGATTACTTTCGCTAGGAGGTTACCCTTATGAAATATCTCGAGATCAGGCACCTGCGCAAGAGTTTTGGTGACCTCGAGGTAATTAAAGATATTTCCTTGGAGGTGGAGGAGGGCCAGGTTGTTGCCATTATCGGGCCCTCGGGTTCTGGAAAGTCCACCCTGCTCCGCTGTGCAACCATGCTGGAAACCATGGACGCGGGGGAATTGATCTACCTGGGGGAACACGCCGTCTGGACCGGCCCCGATGGGAAGGCAGTCATGGCGCCCCCCAAACAGCTGAAAAAAATCCAGGGCTACTACGGCCTGGTCTTCCAGAACTTTAACCTCTTTCCCCACTATTCGGTAATCAGGAATGTCACCGATGCCCTCATTACCGTGCAGAAGAAGAGCAAAGAAGAGGCCCTGACCATCGGCCGCGACCTGCTGGAAAAAATGTCCCTTTCCGATAAGGAAAACGCCTACCCCTACCAGCTGTCGGGGGGACAGCAGCAGCGGGTCTCCATAGCCCGGGCCCTGGCCTTAAACCCCAAGGTCCTCTTTTTCGATGAGCCGACTTCGGCCCTGGACCCTGAACTGACGGGGGAAATCCTGAAGGTCATCAAGGATCTGGCGGCGGAGAAGATGACTATGGTGATCGTAACCCATGAAATTACCTTTGCCCGGGATGTGGCCGATCATGTTATTTTCATCGACGGGGGGGTTATCGTCGAAGAAGGGCCCCCGGAACAGGTCATCAACAATCCCCAAAATGAGCGTACCAGGGCCTTCTTGAGCCGCTTTGAGCGCTGAGCCTTGGGGAAGATAAAACAGACAGCCCTCTATCCCAGATAGGGTAGAGGGCTGTCCCCCTTTTATTGGGCAGCAACTACTGCTCCCAGTTCCTTCATGGCAGCCGGGCTGAGATTGTAGACGGCATCAAAGAGCCTGGCTTTAAAGGTGCCGGGGCCCTCATTGTCCTGCAAGGTCCGGTAGGCCAGCTCACCGGCAATCCCCATGGTCAATAGCCCCCCCAGGGCCGCCAGGAGGTAATCGCCGGTAATGGCGCAGTAGGAGGCGATCAAAGAAGTGGTCATGCAGCCGGTGCCGCTGACCCTGGTCAGCATTTCCTGTCCGTTGTCCACATAGTAGGTTTTTTCGCCATCGGAAAGGACATCCCGCCTGCCCGTTATGGCCACCACGCAGCCCAGCCGCCCGGCCAGCTCCCAGGCCGCCCTTTCACTTCCCCTGCTGTCGGCCGTTGCATCTACACCCCTGGCAGCGGCGGTTAAACCGGCCAGGAACTTAATTTCCGACATGTTCCCCTTCAGGACCGAGATTTGCACCCGGCTGAGGAGCTCGGCGACGGCTTCCTGGCGCAGGCGGCTTGCCCCTACCCCCACAGGGTCGAGGATGACGGGCACCCCCAGGGTGTTGGCCTTCTTCCCCGCCAGGAGCATGGCTTTGACGGCGCCGGGGCTTAAGGTTCCCGTATTCAGCACTAAAGCCGCGGCCCTGGAGACAATCTCCGTCACCTCGGCCTCGTCCCTGGCCATAATGGGGTAGGCGCCGATGGCCAGGGTGATGTTGGCACAGTCATTTACCGTAACAAAATTGGTGATGTGGTGGATGAGGGGCTTTTTTTCTATTATTAACGGCCGCAGGGAGGCCGCTCTGCTGAGGAGCTCCATCTGTATCATCTCCGCCCGTATTTTGTCCGCTTCGCAAAGGGCCATTACATACTCTTTTCCGAATTCCCTATTCTGATGTTGAGGGAAGTTAGGGCCTTTAAGATCAGGTTGCCGATTATGGTGCCGCCGACGGTGCTGGTCAGGAAAGGGACCACATAGAAGAAGATGGCCGTCTCCTGGCCCATGACCAGCTTTACGATGGGATAGGCGGCCAGGGCCCCTATAAAGCCCGTCCCCACCACTTCCCCCAGGGAAGCCAGCAGCACTTTGCCAGTCCTTTGGTATAAGACCCCCGCCAGCAGGGCACCGAAGATGCTGCCGGGAAAGGCCAGCAGGGTGCCCGTCCCCAGGACGTTGCGGAGCAGGGAAGTGACAAAGGCGATGGCAACGCCATACCAGGGTCCCAGGAGGACGGCCGCCAGGACATTGACGGTGTGCTGGATGGGGAAACACTTGGAAAAGCCGACGGGAATGTAGAAGACATGGCCCGTCAGGGTGGCAATGGCGATAAAAAGTGCCGCCAGGGTCAACCTTTGGGTTTTCATATTCCTTTACCTCCCTGAGATGTTTTATAATTTTACCCCCGACCGACAAAAGGGCCCTCCTTGCCGGAGGGCCCTATCCAAACAAAATCAGAAAGTCCAGGCAGTGCAGGAGAATAAAAAACTTTTACCGCCTTGGACTGGGTAAAAGTGTAGTGATGCTCGCTGCCGTAAAAGTCCCTTCGCTGGCATTACCCAGATCAGGTTATACGGGTCTGAACCATCAGGTCCACTCTCAGCCATGATTGGGCTCCCCGTGCAGTATTAAGTTTTCCCATTGGCCAGCCTTACCTAGCTAGAAGGTACCATAAAGATCCTGGATCTGTCAAGGCCGGCCGGGAAAAGACCCCGGTCAGTCTTTGGCAAAGGGGCAGAGGAAAGGCCATAACCCGGGCTGAGTTATGGCCTTTGGTACCAATTATTAATTTGCTCCGGCGGCCAGCCTGGCGGCATTTTCCCCTGCTATCCGGCCCATTACATAGCAGTTGAGGACCGAGGTGCCGGACATGTAGGCAATATCGTAGAGGTCGCCGTTGGCCACCTCGCCGGCAGCGTACAGGCCCTTGATGACACTGCCGTCTGTCCGCAGTACTTCGGCATTGGTATTGGTCTTGATGCCGCCGATGGAACCCATGTTGGTAGGGGTCATCTGGACGGCGTAGTAGGGTCCGGTTTCCGGGGCCACCATAAAGTCAACCCGGGCGTCGAAGTCTTCATCTTTGCCCTTTCTCTTTCCTTCACAGTAGCGCTCGATGGTGGTCACAAAGGTTTCGGTATCGAAGCCGCAGACTTTTGCCAGCTCTTCCAGGGTTTCACCCTTGAAGACCAGGCCGCTGTCCAGGTTTTCTTCCAGGATGGCCACGGTTTCCTCGTCATCGGAACCGTAGATGCAGTAGTAGGGGCCTGCATCCCGGATAATCATGGTGGAGTAGGTGAGGGGGTGGCAGTATTCGTTGATAAAGCGGGCCCCGGTCCTGTCTACCAGGGGGCTCTGCTCCCAGGGTCCGCCCAGCATGTTCAGGGAACTCTGGGGGTCGGCAGTGGCCCGGTAGGACATGCCCATCAGCCAGGGATATTCAAAGAGGGCGGCACCGATCTCTTCGGCCATAAGGATACCATCGCCGGTATTGGAAACACTGGCGACACTGATGACATCCTTGTGCTCGGGGCAAAAACGTTCCACCAGTTCGGGGCTCTGGGCGAACCCACCCGTTGCCAGGACCACTGCCTTGGCCCGGAATTCCTTGGTTTCACCATTTTGCTTCGCCTTTACCCCCACCACGGCACCGCTGTCGTCGGTTATGAGCTCAGTGGCCCTGGTTTCCAGGAGGATTTCCACGCCCTTTTCCTCGGCTACCTCTGCCATGCGCTGTACCTGGCCGGCACCGCCTCTGTAGTTGGAGGGATAGTGGAAACGGTCAACGCCTTCAATTAGATCGAAGTCAGTGGGCCGGTCGAATTCATAGCCCAGGGAGATGAGCCAGTCGATGATCTCGGCGCCCCGCTCGGCGATGAAGAGACAGCGCTCGTAAACGGGGGCAGGGTTTTCCGGCCGCCCGTCCTTGTTGTATTCCATCCAGAGCTCCACATAATCTTCCGGGCAGTCAACGATGCCGTGTTCCTTCTGAACGGCAGAGGCCGGGGCACCGATCCCGGCACCGGAAAGGGCGGAGTTACCGCCGATGGCGCTCATTTTTTCCAACACTATGACCTCAGCACCCTCTTCTGCAGCCTTCACGGCCGCCGACAGGCCTGCCAGGCCGCTGCCCACCACCAGTACTTCCGTTTCCATTACTTCTACTTCGCCTTCATCTGCTCCCTCATCCGGTGGGCTGGAACAGGAGACACAGGAGAACAATAAGCCGACGATAACCAGGACGGATAACAGTTTTTTGAGGTTCTTTTGCAAGGGTTTCTCCTCCTTCTGTCGCCGCCAACCCGCGGCTTAGTAAAATTTTTTAGGGCGTTTTACTTTATACTATAATGGTATGCAATTTCTGGTCGACAAGCAAGGGGCTGTAGCAAAAATAACAACAAAAAAAAAGGCGGGAAGGGTTTTCCCGCCCCGGCAAGGGGGAAGGGAAGGAGGGCATTTACAGTACCAGTTTGTTGAGGGTTATAATAACTCCCATTCCCAGGACAATGGTGAGGAGGACGTTCTTTGTTTTATAGGCGGTAAAGGCGGCGACGATGCCCGCCAGCAGGTAGCTGTTGTTGAGGGACAGATCCAGATAGCCCTGGGGCAGCAGCAGAGCCGGCACGATGAGGGCAGTCAGGAAGGCGGTGGGGACATGCTTCAGCCACCTTTCCAGCCAGGCTGGTATACCGGCGTGGGAAAAGATGAGCTGGGCGCCAATCCGGGTGAGGTAGGTGGCAGCGGCCATGCCGAGGATGATCGGGATTACACTACTCTTCATTGGAACTGCTCCTTTCCATTAATCCGCCCACCAGGGTGGCGGCCACGGCGGCGATAATAATGTACCAGCTGCCGGGCAGGTACAGGGCACCCAGGACGGCACAGAGGGCCGAGACCAGGGCGACGATGAGGGCTGTCCTGTCGGCCAGGCGGGGGATCAGGAGGGTCAGGAAGGTGGCCGGCAGGGCAAAATCGATCCCCCATTCCAGGGGGTCGGGGATGCTCTGATAGAACAAAGCCCCCAGGAGGGTAGCCAGGATCCAGATGAGATAGAGCAGGCTATTGACACCCAGGTTGTAGGTGGCATCATAACCCCTTTCCTCACTGCGGCTAGCGATGAGGGCGTAGCTTTCATCGGTCAGGCCGAAGGCCAGGAGGTACTGGAGGGGCCGGGGCAGCTTGAGATGATAAGGTGCCAGGGAAGCCCCCATCAAGAGGTGGCGCAGGTTTACGAGGAAGGTGGTCATGACGATCAAGCCCCAGCTCGCGACGCCGGAACTCAGCATGCCGATGGCGATAAACTGGGAGGCGCCGGCATAAACGGCGGCCGACATGAAGGTGACTTCAAAGATGGAGAGGCCGGCCGTCCGGCCCATGATGCCGCAGGTCAGGCCGAAGGGGATGTAGCCCGCACTCATGGGCAGGCAGGTCTGCAGCACTTCCCTCCAGACGTTGGTTTTTTGCAGTTGTTGAGTCATTGTCTTTTCCATATGGGTCAGGCTCCTTTCATTCCTTCAATTATAACTAAGAAGGGTAAGGAGGGCAAATGTTTTATGAAGCAGTGAATCACCCGGCGTAGAACTGGTGTTGTGGGCTGCAGTGCGGAATACAGGCAAGAAACGGGAGGCACTTTTAGGTGATTTTGGTCTTTACAGGCAGAAGAGGAAATGATATCCTAAATACATAGCTTAGCTATGCATAGATGTGCTAGGTTAGGGAGGAGGGAAAATGTGGAGATCAGTAAAGAACTGTTGAGGGGCAGTACGGCCATCTTGGTACTTAAACTGTTGGAAAAGGAGGATATGTACGGGTATCAGATTATAAAGGAGTTGGGGCGGACCTCTAAAGGGGTGTTTAACTTAAAAGAAGGGACACTGTATCCAATACTGCACTCCCTGGAACGGGGAGGGCTGGTTGAATCTTACTGGGAAGATACGACAAGCAAAAGAAAAAGAAAGTATTATCGCCTGACCGCAGCGGGTCAGGATGCCCTGACGGTGAGAACAAGGGAGTGGGATCTTTTCCGGACGGCGATGGACGGGGTGCTGGGGGGGCAGAGAAGATGCAGCCAATTGAAGACTACCTAGATGTAATTTGTAGCCAGATCGGGAATCGAGACATACATACCGAAATTCGGTCGGAATTGCGGACCCACCTGGAGGAAATTGTTGCTGAGTTGTCAGATGAAGGGGCTGCCATTGAAGAGGCCATTGCCACTGCCCTGGAGAGGGTTGGGGACCCTGTCGATATCGGAAAGAGGATGAATAAAGTCTATAAACCACGTTTGGATTTCCGGCTGCTTGGTCTATTGGGTGTGGCGGTGGCCCTGGGTTTGTTTTCCCTGGCCCTGGTACCTTCTTACAGTTCTGGTGGAAATACCTTTCTGACCAGACAGATATTGTGGGTTGGCCTGGGTTTACTCGGCTTGGTGGGAGCCTATCATGTCAACTACCGGTGGCTGGCTAAGTTAGACCTACCCTTTTATCTAATAACCTTGGGGGCGGTGCTCATAAGCCTCCATATACCCGGCTCTAAATACTATTGGCTGGAAGTGGCCAAGATCACTTTTATACTTTCCTTGGCCGGTCATCTGGCAAAGAATAAGGAAGAGCTTAAGTGGTGGTCTCTATTGGCCTATGGGCTTATACCCTGCTTAGGTGTATTGCTTCCCAGCCTTTCTACATCCCTGCTTTTTGTCCTACTATTCCTTGCTATGCTCTGGCAGGCGGGTGTGGCAAAAAAACATTTGTATGGAGTGGGTGGTAGTTTCTTCGTATTGGGGGTTCTCTATTTGCTTAATGTTTCCCCCTATCAAATGCAGAGAATAGCTATATTCTTAAATCCCGGTCAGGATCCCCTGGGTGCCGGTTATAGCGTTATCCAGGCCAAGAATGCAATATCTGCCGCAGGGTTATGGGGGCAGGGGCTTTTCAAGGGAAATCATCTCCTGCCGGAACCGCACACCGATTTTATCTTTGCCTCCCTGGTTCACCAGGCAGGCTGGATGGTGGGTTTGGCTGTCCTGGTGGTTTTCGCCTTTTTATTAATGCGGGTATTCTGGATTATTTCCCGGGCCAGGGGACTTTTTCCTACCCTGGTGGCTTTCGGGATCGGCACCATGCTGCTGTTCAATATTGCTTGGAACCTGGGTATGCAGGTGGGACTTCTGCCGGTTGCCGGTATCAATCTACCCTTTTTCAGTTATGGTGGTTCGGCGATGTTGATGAATTTTATTGCCATGGGCCTGCTCTTGAATATTGCCAAGGAGATTCAACCGGTTCCCCTAGCTTGATCTTGCCTGTAATGATAGTTACAATATAGGAAAACAATAATGGGGTTAATAATTAATACTCATACAGGAAGGAAGGGTTAACATGGCTGCCAAGGTGCCCAATCGGGAAGAGGCCTATGAACTGCTCACCAGGTATACCAAGAGTGAAAACCTCATCAATCACGCCCTGGCCGTGGAAGCGGTGATGGCCCATTTTGCCGAGAAGTTTGATCCGGAAAACAAGGAAAAATGGCAGGTCATCGGTCTGGTCCACGACCTGGATTACGAAATGTATCCCGATGAACACTGCCTGAAGGTCAGGGAGATTCTCGAGGAAGAGAATTGGCCGGAAGATTACATACGCGCTATTCAGAGCCACGGCTGGAAACTCTGCTGCGATGTGGAACCTGTGGAAAAGATGGAGAAGGTCCTCTACACCGTCGATGAGCTGACGGGCTTAGTTGTGGCGGCTGTCCTCATGCGGCCCAGCAAGAGTGTCCTGGATCTAAATGTCAAGTCCTTGAAAAAGAAGTGGAAGCAAAAGAGCTTTGCCGCCGGCGTCAACCGGGAGGTAGTTGAGGAAGGAGCCCGGATGCTGGGCATGGAGCTGGATGAGGTTTTTGCCGAAACCATCAAGGCCATGCAGGGGGCGGCAGAAGAACTAGGTTTAAAAGGGAATCTCTAAAATAGAAGTATTTCTCCATCTTCTCCGTCCTAAATCTGCATAAATATGTATAAAATGCGAGGGACTTTGGGGAATATTTCTTCCACCAGTACCTGCGTTCTGCTGAGAAGGTGGCCCTTAGGATTAGGGCTAATAATGACAAAGAAGGATAAACATCTTCGTATTGCACGAAGGGTTTATCCTTCTTTTTTTCTGTCAGGGATTGTCGAAGGGAAGGGGGAAATTATCTCGAATTATCTTCTAGGGGAGATATTACAGCCGGGCCCAGATAAGCTCGGCCGTTTCCGCCGGTGACCTGTCCGAGGTATCGATGGTAATCACGGGTAGAGAGGACCGGGCCGCCAGGTCCCGGGCCAGCTCCTGCCGCTCCAGAAAGGCGTCGACGATGGCTGCCGGGGTGCTGCCGTAGCGCTGCAGGTAGTTCAACCAGCAGGTGTGCCGGCGGGAGAAAAGCCTTTTTTCCAGGACTTCAGCCCGGACGGTAAGGAGGATGAGGGTGGCATTGAGCCCTTTCAACCTCTGGTCCAGGGGCTGGACCATTTCCCAGCTCATATAAGGGAAGCGAAAGACATGGGTGAGGTGGAAGCGCTCCAGGATAAAGAAAAAGTCGGCTTCAGCCAGGACCCCCTGGGTCCAACCCCGCCCCTGGCGGCGCTGCTCCAGGCCTTCGAGGAAGGCCACCAGCTCCTCCAGCAGGGCCAGGTGATCCCCGGGCCCGAGGGAGCCCTCCTGTTCTTTCCTTTCCAAGACCCGCTGGGTGTGGTATTCTGTTAATACCAGCCGGGACTGGGGTAAGTTTTCTTTCCCCTGGCTGTATTGGAGCAGGGCCTGCAGGACAGAGCTTTTACCGCTGCCCGATATTCCCTCAATGATAAGTCCCCGGGCCACAGCTTTCATCCTTTCTCCTGGCATTCTTTCCTGTTCACAAATCCATTATTCTCTGCTCCGGCCCCCTTTCCTTGTCTCGGGCTTCATTTTCCCTGTCATAGGTAAGGAACATGGAGCCGGCCTGGCCGGAAACGTATATTAAATGTTGCTTTCGAAACATTTTCCCGTAAACTTGCGTCCTTGTAAATAGGTGTCCTTTAAGGGAGAGGAGAAGAAATGAAATCTGGATATGGGCAAGTTATTATCCTAACCCTGGTTTTTTTGGTCCTTGTGTTGAATTTAGTACAACTCTCAACAGGTGCTGAAGTGCATACTCCAGAAGAAGAGGTGCCCCTACAGTTAGTAGGGAGCAGTGGAGCTATCAATTCCCTGGCCAGGAATATCCTGTTGTCCCGGACCGAGGAGCTCCTGCTGCCTCCCCAGCAGACAGTAGTAGCCCAAAAACCTCTCCCGGAACTGCCGGATTTGGTTTTCAGCGGCACCGCCGTCGATAAGGTGGCCATCACCTTCGACGATGGACCCTTTCCCGGGATGACGGAGCAGTACCTCGAGATCCTGTCCCAGTATGGCATCAAGGGGACTTTTTTCGTGGTCGGGGAACTGGCCCGGCAGAACCCGGCCCAGCTCCAGAAGATTGTGGAGCAGGGCAGTGAGCTGGGCAACCATTCCTGGGCCCACGGCCGCCTGGATAAAATGCCCCTGGAGAAGGTGGTGTCCGACCTGAGGCGGGTGGCGGAATTAATCTACGAAACTACCGGGCAGGAGGTAAGATTCCTCCGTCCGCCCTATGGCCGCCACTCCCCGGCAGTGATAGAAGCGGCCGAGGAACTGGGCCAGCAGCTTGTCCTGTGGAATGTCGATCCCCGGGATTGGGACAAGGCCTCCACCAGGGAGATTGTCAACAGGGTAATGGCCCAGGTGCGGCCGGGGTCCATCATCCTCCTCCACGAAGGGCACCCAAATACCATTAAGGCCCTGCCCCAGATCATAGAAAAACTGCGGGAGCGGGGCCTGGAGCCGGTATCGGTCTCAGAATTGCTCCAAAGCTACGGTGAGGAGACCACATAGAGGTCTCCTCAATTGTTTCAGCCTCCCTTAATAATTCTTGTACCCGTTTCCCCCTGCAAGGCCTCTTTAAGCCTATCTATCGAAGTAATAATGGCCGCACCCTCCCCCTTTTCCACAAAGCGGAGGGCAGCTTCTATTTTCGGCCCCATACTGCCGGCGGGAAATTGTCCCGCAGCCAAATGTTCCTTTGCTTCGGCAGCCGTCATACTTTTTAAGAACCTTTGATTTTCCTTGCCGTAGTTTATTGCTACTTGCGGTACACCAGTCAGGACAATCAGATAGTCGGCATCAATCTCTAATGCCAGCAGGGCTGAAGCATGATCCTTGTCAATAACCGCCTCTACGCCCCTTAATGTGCCTCCTTCCCTGATTACCGGTATCCCCCCGCCGCCTACGGCGATAATGAGGAAATCTTCTGCCAGCAATTTTTTAATAGCTTCCTTTTCCACAATTTCCACTGGCTTGGGCGAGGGCACAACGCGGCGGTAGCCCCGGCCGCTGTCTTCCCGAAAAACTGCCCTTTTTTCCCTGGCCATTTCCTCTGCCTTTTCCCTGGTGTAGAAGGGGCCGATGGGTTTGGTAGGATTGTGGAAGGCGGGATCCCCTTTGTCTACGACTACCTGGGTTATTACGGTGGCGATATTTCTTTTAATCCCCCTCTCCCTCATCCTGTTGTACAGGGACTGCTGAATAATATATCCTAAACTCCCCTGGGTTTCTGCCCCACAGACATCCAGGGGGATAGGCGGGACGATATCGCTGGCACGTTCAACCCGCAATAAATTATTTCCAACCTGGGGGCCATTTCCGTGGGTCAGCACTACATTATATCCCTCTGACAATAAATCAATAATTGGCTCACAACTTTGCAAAACGTTAGCAAATTGCTCTTCTACTGTGCCCCTTTGTCCTTCTTGTAAAATGGCATTCCCACCTATAGCAATCACTGCCACCTTTTTCATTTTTTTCCTCCTCGTGTTTTAGTTAAGTTTCAACTAAGGCTGGCCATAATATAGGCCGGGAAGATTTTCCTTCCTCTATGATAATATCCTAGCTGTATAAACACAATTGGATAAGATATATGAAAAACACTGCCGGTATTGTGAGAACCACACAAAGGCCTCTAATAAAAACCGATAATAATCAACCTCCCACAAAGATACGGATAATTGTCCCATAACCCAAAGAAAGGGGCCCTGGGTATCCACCGGGGAAGCCCAGGGCCTCAACAGTTTATTATTCACTCAGCGGGATTGGCCATTATGCTGCCATTGTGATAAACTACCCGTCCGCCGACAATGGTAGTTACCACTTTCCCAGTCAGTTTCCACCCGGCAAAGGGGGTATTCCTGCTTTTTGAGAAAAATTGTTCCGGTTGGACTTCCCACTCGGCTGCCGGGTCAAATATGGTAATATCGGCATCTTCTCCAACGGCCAAAGTTCCCTTTCTTAGCCCAACAATGGCGGCGGGCGCGCAGGTGAGTTTGGCCAAGGCCTGCATGGGTGTTAAAATGCCTGGTCGGACCAGCTCCGTCCAGACGAGACCGAGGGCTGTTTCCAGACCGATGATTCCACAGGGGGCATTAATCATACCTTCTGCCTTTTCTTCTGCCGTGTGCGGTGCATGGTCAGTGGCAATAACATCCAGGGTCCCATCGGCTAGCCCCTGACAAAGGGCAGCGACATGGGTCCTTGTCCGCAAAGGTGGATTCATTTTCGCGTTGGTGCCCTGGGTCAACAGGGCTTCATCGGTTAAGGAGAAGTGGTGGGGGGTTGCTTCGGCCGTAACCTTAACTCCCTGTGCTTTGGCCGCCCTGATGATGGCGATGGATGTCGCCGAGCTGACATGTTGAATGTGAACATGTTGCCCCGTCAGTTGTGCCAACAATACATCCCTTGCCACGTGGATATCTTCCGCCGTTGTAGGCATGCCGAGAAGTCCCAAACTTCTGGCGACTGAACCTTCGTTTATAATGGTGTCTCCCACCAGGGAGAGTTGACCGCAATGGGTGATGACGGGAAGCCCCAGTTTCCCTGCCTGTTCCAGGGCCTGTCGCATCAAGGCCGAATTCTCTACGGGGTTGCCATCATCGGAGAAACCGACGACACCTGCTTCCTTCAGGGCAACGAAGTCTGTTAATTCATTGCCTGCCAAATTGCGAGTGACGCTGCCTACCGTGTACAAGTTAATCACGGCCTCACGGGCAGCCCGGTCATAAAACTCTTGCACCAGTTCCGGTGAATCCATAACCGGCTTGGTATTGGCCATACACACCACCGTTGTAAAACCGCCGGCGGCTGCCGCTTGACTCCCTGAGGATAAGTCTTCCTTGTGGGTTAATCCCGGGTCACGAAAATGTACGTGAATGTCTATGAACCCGGGAGCCACGATGCAGTCGTCCGCAGGAATAATTTCTTCGCCGGGCAGCACTGCCAGATTGGGTCCCATAGCTGTAATTTTATCATCTTGAACCCGAATATCCCACTGGCCCTTCCGCCCTGTGGCAGGGTCCATTACTAAACCGTTCTTAATTAACACTGCTTTTCACCTCCACAATTACCTTGGGCAAGATGCAACAGGGTGCGCAGCAGAACCTCGGCTCCCAGGGCAATATCCTCGATGGTAGCCTTTTCCCGGGGATTATGACTGATGCCCTCCTCACAGGGGATAAAGATGAGGCCCGTCGGTGTGATCTGGGCCATGTTCATGGCATCGTGGCCGGCACCGCTGGGCATAAACATGTAGGGAAGGGCGAGTTCCTGGCAGACCGATTCGATGCAGCCGATTACTGTGGAATCAAGCTGAACCGGCTTGTCCGCGGCCAGTTCTTGAATATCGACGCTGACCCTTCGTTGCTGGCAGATCCTTTCAAGGGTCTTTCTAACTCCCTTCGCTACCCGCTGTATGCTGTCGATATCGATACCCCGGATATCCAAGCCCAGCTGCACCCGGCCGGGTATCACATTCATGGCTCCCGGTTCTACGGTCAGCACCCCTACCGTGGCTACAGTCTGCTGTGGCGCTTCCTCCCTGCCGTAATGCTCAACTGCCAGTATCAGTTCCGCTGCGGCAGCCAGGGCATCCCGCCTTAAACCCATGGGTGTAGCACCTGAATGGTCGGCCCGTCCTTCGATGGTAATCCGCCAGCGGGTAGGAGCGGCTATGGCTGTCACAATACCAATTTTATTGCCCGTTTCTTCCAGGACACGCCCCTGCTCGATGTGCAGCTCCAGGAAGGCTTTTAGTTCTTCGGGACGGCGAGCGGCTGACTTTAATTCAGCAAGTTGGGCACCATTGTTGGCTGCTGCTTCTCTCAGGGTAACCCCCGTTGCATCTTTGAGGTCAAGGTACTGTTCAGCATCGACCAAACCGGTCATGACCTTGCTGCCCAGGGTAGCTACCCCAAAGCGGCTTGATTCTTCGCCTACGAATAAGATTACTTCTAAAGGGTGCCTGGTTACTATGCCTTTTTCTCTGATTGTCCTGATGGCAGCCATAGCTGCTATTACGCCGGCAACACCGTCGAAAAGTCCGCCCTGGGGTACCGAATCCAAATGGGATCCACAGGCTACGGCCGGGAGGGAATCATCCAGCCCGGGCCAGCGGGCTATGAGGTTGCCGATGGCATCTTTGCGGATTTTGCCCCCCAGTTCTGTTAACCTGGAGCTTACAATTTGGTGCAGTTCAGCTTCCTGGGGGCTGAAAGCCAGACGGGTTACACCACCTTCTGGCAGCGAACCTATCGGGGCCAGGTCAGCTAAGTCTTGGGTTAGAGCCCCTTTGTCAATCAACGCAGCTATCCCCCCTTTATTTCCGACATATTTTAATTTTGCCAAAGTCCCTTTAGTACTTTGACTTGGAGGCCTTGGATACATTTGTTAAACATAATAAAATAGGGCTTCTAGCTTTAGAAAAAAAGACAAAACACCTGGTGTTTTTCCTTAAATTTTGTTATTGTTTTTCTCTGCACCAGCAAAGGGATACAGGCTGGTAATTTTCAGAGCTAGGTAAAGTTGGAAACGGTCCTCCGCCAAATTGAGATCCCGTGCAAGGAGCTTTGCCGCTCGCTCGAGGCGGTAGCGAACGGTGTTGGGATGGACGAAAAGGGCTTCGGCGGTAGTGTTGATATCCTCGTTATGGGAAAAGTAGGCGGCCAGGGTTTCCAATAGGTTTGCCCTTTGCTTTTTATCATAGTCTGCCAGGGGACCGAGAATTTCATCGCGCAAGGCAATGAGTTCTTCTATGTCGGAATGGGAGCATAATAGACGATAGACACCCAGCCTGTCGTAGCAGTAAACCCGGCCGCTGCCATAAACCTGGCTTCCGAGGACAATTGCCTTCCAGGCCTGGCTAAAGCTTAAACCCACTTTTCTAACACTTTGTTGCGGCAGCCCAATCCCCCCGGTAAATTGCAAGGAGGGAAAGGACCACTTTAGATAAAGGAGTATATTCTGGGCTAGTTTATAGGCGGAGGAAGTTATTTCTTCCTTCCCTTGTTCCGGCGGCCATGTGGTAACAACAACGAGGCTGTCGCCACGCAGGCCGACAATAAAGGGTGCCGGACTATTTTGTTTGAGCTGGTGGGTCAGGTCTCGCTGCAGCTGCGCCTTAAGGAGTTGAGCTTCCTTTTCAGCTGGATTCTGCTTGTTAGGTGAAGAAAACTCATCCACATTAAATACTAGCAGTAAACAGGGATGGGTTAGATTAAGTCCTAAATAGCGGGCCCGCTCTAGCATTGCTTTGTCTGATTTAAAATCCTGGGTTATTAACTCTTCCACAAAGCTGTTTATCTGCTGGTGTTCAAGGACAGACCGGCTATGGAGTCGCATTATTTCCATGCCGATGAGGGGTATAGTATGGTCTAAAATGGCTTGAATAGTAGGTGACAAACCTTGCTTTTGTTGATAGTTTTCTACGGTTAAGAAGGCGTGGACAGAAGAGGGATCTGTAATGGGGATAACCAGGGATGGTACTTCACTTTCCTTCCGGTTCCGCTGCAGGAAAAGGGGGTGGTAAGCGTTGCTGAGCTTACGGATGGCCTCCTTTGATAGGGGGCGGAGGGGATTGCTGTCTTCGGATGTCGTTAGTATTAAACCCAATTCCGGACATTCCAGGGTAAGGTCATATTTTATCATCCGTTGCAGCGTTGCTAATGCTGCCTCCAATCCTTGGTTGCTGAGCAACACCTGCTGCAGCCAACGAAAGGCAATATCGGCCTGTCGCAGGACACCGGCAGCATGATCGAGCAGGCCCTCCATTAGAGGATTGATAATATCTATATAGGAAACCTCCCTGGGAATCTCCAGCAAGGGAAAAGATAGGCTGTCGGCGGCAGCGATCATTTCGGGAGGGAGGGTCTTTACATAACGGTCTGTCTTAATGGCCAAAGCGGCACAACCGAAGCGGGCCATGTCCTGGACCAATCTAACCTGGGCGTCTGGATCGTCTTTTATGCAAAAAAAGCTGGTTAGTACAAAATCACTGCCCTTGAGCCATTGAACTATGTCGGGAACCTCCATAATGGTGATATTTTTTATTATGCGGTGAAGGCCCCCGGCACCGGCTACCACCCTGGACCGGGTCAGAGGGGGTATGGAGAGGGCTTGTTGGACATTGAGCATACTGACACCTCCTGGGTATAATGAAGGGGAAGGAGATGGTTTACTTAATTGTATATTACAAATCGTGTTCTTGCATGGGCAATTTACAAATTAGGGTTCTTTTTAGAAAGTCGGACATAGGGGAGGGGCTATACAGGACAGTTCGGGCAGATTGCACATCTGCCTTTTTGATTTTAGGTGCAGTAATGATAATGACGCCGATCCTGGCTGGGAATAAACTAAAGACAGAGGATGGAGGAGGGTGCCCGTGGATTACGATGTACTTATGTTAGGTTCTGGCACTGCACGGTTGCTGGCTCGGTCAGGCCTGGTTGGTTCGGTGCATTCCGTATTTGAAAATGTTGTAAACCTCAGGATTGAAGACAATATTGTATCCCTCCAGCATTCTTCTCTGCCCAGGACCCCTCTAATGCTGGTGGTGGGTTCTGAGCTAAACCTAAAAGACTTACGACTTGAAGCCGGCAGTCATATCTGGCTGGAGCAGGGTTGTGTCATTGTAAAAGGGCACCGGTTTAACTTCACTGCCGCCCCTTCCTGGGACGCGCACCTTCCAGTTTCTTTCTCTACCGAAGAAGAGGTAATGATTTTGCTAAAGGGGGTCTCCCAGGCTGTAGGCCTAACAGCTTCTCCCCTGGGCCTTGGAGGGCTGAGCCTATTTTCTGTGCTGCCTGGGCAAAATATGCCGCTGCCTGATTTAGATACTCCCATGCTGCAGGCGGCGATTCCTGTACTCCGGTCTTTAGTAGCTGCTATCGGTCAAGATAAGGAATTGGAACTGCTGCCTGCCCTTACCTCATTAATAGGGCTGGGACCGGGCCTGACGCCTTCGGGGGATGATTTTCTCATCGGTCTTTTGAGCGCGCTCTCCCTTTTAGAAAAGGGAAATCCCCGCATCGGCAGATTTGCTGTTGCCCTTAGACAAGCCATTGGGGAAGCCGTAGAGAAAACGACCCCTCTGAGCCGGGAGTTTTTGCTTTATGCGTGTTCCGGGGAGTTTAGTGAGCCCTTTCACGAGCTATACCAGGCGGCCGCTGCCTTGGATATGCCGGGTACCCTGGCAGCTGCTATCCGTTTTACCGCTATCGGCCATACATCGGGTGTCGATGGTTTGACCGGTGTCCTATATGGTCTTGGAGTGTGTCGATCTCTAGTATGTCATGCTCCGGCTGTTGATTGACTGTCAAGGCTTTCATCCAGATAGGTTAGTACTGAAAAGGGGCGGCAGACTAAGGGAGGTATGATGAAAATGATTACCCGCAATGTGGTGAAGAAAAATTATTATAGTGATTCCGTTACCCTTATGCTTTTATCCAGTAGGATAGCCAAAATGGATGGCGTTAAAGAAGCAGCGGTGATGATGGCTACCGAACACAACAAAGAACTCATGATGCGCTCCGGGCTGCTTCTACCCGAAGCAAAGACTGCTACCCCCAATGACATGATCATAGCAGTTACGGCAGAGGACGAAAAGAGTGTGGAGGCGGCTTTGCAGACGGTGGAGGAGTATTTTGCCGAGGAGGGCAAATCCCAGGCAAGCTTTGAAGATGAAATGGTAATAACCAGAACCCAGGACACGGCGGTACGTACGTTACCTGGTGCCAATTTAGCATTGATATCCGTGCCTGGTCGTTATGCCGCTAACGAAGCGAGTAAAGCACTGGACAATAACCTGCACGTATTATTGTTCAGCGATAATGTCACCCTGGAGGAAGAAAAAGAGCTGAAGGAGAAAGGGGCGGCCAAGGGACTGTTGATGATGGGACCCGACTGTGGGACTGCTATCATTAACGGCGTTGGATTGGGTTTTGCCAACTCTGTCAGAAGGGGGCCTATCGGTCTGGTGGCTGCTGCCGGTACCGGCCTGCAGGAGGTTACTTGCCTGATTGATAAATTGGGCGGGGGCATTTCCCAGGGGATAGGAACGGGTGGCCGGGATGTTAAGGCTGCCATCGGTGGGACTATGATGCTCATGGGACTTAAGGCTTTAGCGGCAGATCCGGCAACCCGGGTAATAGTCCTGATCTCCAAACCGCCGGAAGATGCTGTTTTGGTCTCCTTGAGTGAAGCATTAAAATCCGTTGCCAAACCGGTTGTAACCTGTTTCCTGGGAGCCCGGGTGGATGTGGCCGGAGAGAATGTCTACCCAGTAAGGACTTTGCAGGAGGCAGCCCTTAAAGCCGTCGAGTTGTCAGGGCTAGCAGGAGATAACGTTGCGAATTTTATTATTCCTGACAATCTTTTGCAGCAAACTGCTGCCGTGGAAGCAGGCCGTTTTAGTGGACAGCAAAAATATTTGCGCGGTCTTTATTCCGGGGGCACCCTGTGTTCCGAAGCGATCTATGTGCTGGAACCCCTGATTGGGAATATATACTCCAATGTAGCCCCGGCGGCCCAGTATCTTTTGTCAGACCCGGAAACCAGTAAAGAACACACCCTGATAGATATGGGTGAAGATTACTTTACCGATGGCCGTCCCCATCCCATGATCGACCCCAGTTACCGGGCTGAACGCTTGCGGCGGGAAGCTTTAGACCCGGAAACAGCCGTCATTTTGCTCGATGTGCTTATTGGTTACGGCAGTCACGCCGATCCTGCTGGTGCCTTGGTCCCGGCTATTGTAGAAGCTAAAGAGGAAGCCGCGGCAGCAGGACGCTATCTGAGTGTAGTAGCTTCTGTATGTGGCACCCCTGGTGATCCTCAGGATTTGGCGCAGCAGGAAGAGAAGCTGCGGGAGGCCGGAGTAATCTTAATGCCGAGCAATGCCCAGGCTGCCTTACTGGCGGCGACCATTATAAAAAGTTGTTCCAATACTAGATGAGGAGGTGAAGGTGGTGTCTTCCCCTAACGAATTGTTTAATCAGCCCTTGGCTGTCATAAACATCGGACTGAAAATCTTTGCCGAGGCCTTGCAGGAACAGGCTGTACCCTGTGTTCATGTAGATTGGCGGCCTCCTGCCGGTGGTGACTCAAATCTGCTCGCTATACTGGCCAAGCTGAACAGCTAGTAAGAAGTTTACAAGGAGGCCATAAAAATGAAGAATATAATTGATAAAGCTAATCAAGAGGGATATCACCGTATTGACAGTGCCCAGGTATCTCTGGTTGACATCAAGTATGCCCGCGATGTGTTACCGGGATTTTCCGATTATGTAATTGGACATGCTGGCCCACCGGTGGCCTGGTCCGATATGTGCGGACCAATGCGGGGGGCAGTAGTTGGGGCAATCAAATATGAGGGCTGGGCCGAAAATGACCAAGAGGCGGAGGCCCTGGTAGAAGCAGGTCGTATAAAGTTTGTTTCCAATCACAGCGTGGGTGCCGTGGGCCCCATGACAGGCATTATCACCCAGTCTATGCCCCTGTTTGAGGTGCTAAATGAAACCTATGGTAACTATGCCTATTGTACCTTTAACGAAGGCCTGGGTAAGGTCATGCGCTTTGGGGCCAACAGCCAGGAAGTAATCGACCGTTTAAAATGGATTGAAACCTCCCTGGCGCCGGCCCTGAAAGAAGCCCTCCAACTGTCTGGCCCTATAAACTTGAAAGTTATCATTGCCCAGGCCCTGGCTATGGGCGATGAAATGCACCAGCGCAACATTGCTGCTTCATTATTATTTGCCCGGGCCATTATGAAATATTTGGCTCAGGTGAGCTTAAGGGATGTTGAACGGGCCCGAATTGTGGATTTCATCATTAGTAACGAGCAGTTTTTCTTGAACTTGGCCATGGCGGCCGCCAAAGCGACCATGGATCCGGTCCATGGTATTCCCAATTGCACCCTGGTGACGGCCATGAGCCGTAATGGTACCAGTTTTGGTATCCGGGTGAGCGGACTTGGGGACACCTGGTTTGAGGCACCGCCAGAACTACCACAGGGTCTTTATTTTCCCGGTTTTTCCGCAGCCGATGCTAACCTGGATATGGGTGACAGTGCCATTGTCGAGTGTATGGGAATCGGCGGTTTTGCCATGGGTTCAGCACCAGCGGTGGTAAGGTTTCTCGGTGTCAGTTCCGCCCACGATGCTGTAAAGTACACCCGGGATATGGGTGAAATTACAGTGGGAAGAAGCAGCTACTATGTTATGCCGACACTGGATTTTCAGGGAGTGCCCATGGGAATCGATATTAGGAAAGTGGTGGAGACAGGGATCCAGCCGGTGATAAATACCGGTATTGCCCATAAGGAGGCCGGTGTGGGGCAGGTGGGGGCTGGCATCGTTAAAGCCCCAATGGACTGTTTTGTTAAAGCCCTTTTGGCAATGGACAAGGTCCTTGAATAGGGAAGGAGGTGACACATTATGAAGGCCAAAATTGACAATGCCAATGCCACAGCCCTCCAAAGGATGCTGGACTCGCAACCTGTATGGGTGGATGTTAAAGCCGCCCATGAGGTCATTCCAGCCATGGACAAATATCAGATATTTCATGCTGGCCCACCCGTCTCCTGGGAGGAAATGTGTCAGCCAATGCAGGGGGCCATTGTTGCTGCCCTAAAGTACGAGGGATTGGCCACTTCCACCGATGAAGCCTTTGCCCTGGCCAGTTCTGGTAAGATCAAATTTTCGCCCTGTCATGAAGCCCGTGCTGTGGGACCGATGACGGGTATCATATCTTACAGCATGCCGGTGCTGGTGGTTGAAAACAAGACCTTCGGCAATCTGGCCTTTAGCACCATCAACGAAGGGGCCGGCGATGTCCTACGCTTTGGTGCCTACTCGGACAATGCGGTGCATCGCTTAATATGGATGGAGAAGGTGCTGGCGCCAGCCCTTAAAGCAGCAGTCAATAAGATGGAAGGGTTAAGCTTGAAGGTGATAATGGCCCAGGCCCTGCAAATGGGCGATGAACTCCACATGCGCAATCAAGCTTCTTCAGCCCTGTTCATCAAGACCATGGCTAAACCATTGGCGGAAGTTGTAGATGACAACAAAAAGCTGCAGGAAATCATGGCCTTCCTGACGCAAAATAACGACCAATTTTTCCTTAACTTTGCCATGGCAGCGCAAAAAGCTACAGCCGATGCCGCCCATGGGATCGAGTATTCAACCCTGGTCACAACCATTGCCAGAAATGGTGTCAACGTGGGCATCAGGGTAAGTGGATTGGGAGACCAGTGGTTCACAGCCCCTGCACCGCCGGTGGATGGCCTCTACTTCACCGGTTTTTCCGCTGCAGATGCTAATCCAGACATAGGCGACAGTGCCATAATGGAAACATGCGGCCTGGGCGGGCTTGCTATGGCTGCCGCCCCTGCTGTAGTCCGCTTTTTGGGGGCCGGTACCTACCGGGATGCCCTCAAGTACACCAATGATATGTATGAAATAACTGTAGGGGAAAACCCCCACTTCGCCATGCCCAACCTGGACTTTCGCGGCACGCCCATGGGGATAGATATCCGGAAGGTGATAGAAACAAGCATTACCCCGGTTATCAACACCGCTATTGTCAGCAGCAAAGCCGGTGTGGGCATGATCGGTGCTGGGGTCGCCAGGGCGCCCCTTTCCATGTTTGAACAAGCTCTACTGGCCTTTGTGGAAAAACTGAACCTATAAATTAGAAAAAGTATATCGTCCCCATTGGCGATTATAACCTTTCATAGAGACGGTGTATCTCTCATGTTATCGCTATAAAACCTTTATAAGGAGTCAAAGGAGGAATTTGACATGATGGATGTGGGCGTTTATCGTTTACCTATGGCTGGACCCGATGATGTCTCAGAGCTAGAGGCCCTGATTGACCGGGGAGAGATTGATCCTAAGGATATTTGCGCCATCATTGCCCAAACAGAAGGCGATGGGTACGCCCGTGGCTACAGTGCCCTGGCTTTTCAACTGATGCTGTCAGAGAAGTTGGGAATTACCCGCGAGGAGGTATGGGATCGGATACCCATGCTCATGATCGGCCTTACTGGCGGGCTCATGAGTCCCCATTATACCGTGTTTACCCGCAGGGAAGTTGATGGACCTGCTCCTGGAGAAAAGCGGCTGGCCATTGGCATCAAGGATACCCGGGTCCTGCTGCCGGAAGAGTATGGGACCATGGCTCAGGTAAGGGAAGTAGCCCGGGCAGTAAAGGAGGCCATGGAGGATGCCGGGATCACTTCAGTCGAAGATGTACACTGTGTGGAAGTAAAGTGCCCGGGCCTGACGGCCAAGAGGATTGCCGATGCCGAGAGCCGGGGCAAAAGGGTAGTCAGCAATAACCTGGCGGAAGCCAATTCCAAAGCGAAGGGTGCATCAGCCCTTGGCGTAGCCCTGGCTCTGGGAGAGGTAAAAGAAGAAGATCTGTCCGACGCTGCTATCTGCAACGACTGGGGGTTGTACTCCAATGTCGCTTCCACTTCGGCGGGCACGGAGCAGGTAGCCTGCCGGATAGTCCTTCTGGGCAACTCGGATAAATCAGTAAGCAAGTATAAGATCGGCAGCGGGGTTATGAAGGATACCCTGGATATTACCGGCGCCAAAGCAGCCTTTAAGTCTGTGGGAATAGATGTTGGCGATACCATTTGTGATGAGGACAGGAAACGCATTGCCGCAGTGTTTATTAACGCCGGAGCCGATGCCACCGGTTATATCCGCGGCCGTCGTACAACGATGAAAAGTGACTTCCTATCCGGCTATGCGGGTATTTTTGCCAAGGCCGTTATCAACGCTATTGTGGGAGCTTTAATTGGCGATACGATGATTCTGGCCTCGGCAGGTTATGAGCACCAGGGCCCCCTGGGAGCAAATTTGGTAGCAGCAATTGCAAAGGTGGAGTAGGATGCCATGTTAGATATAGTCCTTAGAAAAGTTCAAGTCGAAGGTCAACAGGTAGATGTGGGTATAGCCGGCGATACCATAGTACAGGTGGAGCCGGAGATAGAGGAAAGAGGCTGCAGGGAAATTGACGGTCAAAATAGAGTGGCTATCACTGGATTTGTCGATTGCCACCTCCATCTCGATAAGAGTCATCTCATGGACAGGGCTTCTTATCAGGATGTAAGCGGGCCGGAAAAAGGTGCCCTCACCCGCCGGGAAAAAGCTTGTTTTACCGAGGAAGATATCTATAAACGGGCCGAAAGAGTGGTCCAGACTGGACTGCAGGCAGGTAATATTGCTATTCGTACCAGCGCTGATGTGGACCCCCTGGTTGGCCTGGCCGGGGTCAAGGCCCTTCTGGCCCTAAAGGGCAAATATGCCGGACTTGTGGATATCCAGGTAGCGGCCTTTGCCCAGGAAGGAATGGAAAAGTACCCGGAGACCGTAGAGCTGCTGCGTCAGGCTCTCCAATTGGGAGCCGACCTGGTGGGGGGCCATACCATCATCGATGCAGATGGCAGGGGGCATATCGACACTATTTTAGACTTGGCTCGGGAATTTGACGTAGAAGCAGAATTCCATCTGGATGAGTCGGGGAACAGGGAACATTACCTGCTGCCTTACCTGGCCCAGAGGATGATCGAACTTGGATTACAGGGGCGGGTGACAGGTATTCACTGCTGCACCCTGAGTGCCCTGACCCCTGGGGAGAGACAGGAAGCCCTGGAGCTCATAAAGGAGAGTTCCCTGAAGGTGATCTCGGCTCCAACAGCCATATCCACCCGCGCTCTGGCTCCGGTGAAGGAGCTCCTTGCAGCTGGGGTGTTGGTTGGCATCGGTTCAGACAATGTAAGGGACTTCTTTAACCCTATTGGCAGTGGTGATATCAAGCAAATAGCCCTCTTGCTGGCCTATGTACAGCGCTTCTTTACTGCCGATGACATAAAGCAGCTATGGGAAATGCTAACTTGCAAAGGAGCTGCCCTCCTGGGCTACCGGGGTTACGGCATTGCCGTGGGCAACCGGGCAGATGTAACGGTACTCGATGCCCACAGCCCGGTCGAGGTTTTCTCAAGGCAGGCTCCACCGGTTGTTCTGGTCCGCGGGGGCAGGGACATAACAACAGAGATTTTAGGCAGATAGATGGGACTGGGATATAAAAATATTAATATGCACTGGCTGTTGATACTAAGTCAACAGCCTGTTTTTCTGATATAATTCATTACATAGTCTTGCGAAGGGGGATTGACTAAAATGGGCTCAGCTCCAGAGCTAGCTATGAGGGAAAGAACTAGAGCAATGGTAGTAGCCTTTACTTTAGCCATGGGCGCCCTGTTTATGTACGCCGATCGTACAGTTTTATACCCGATGTTGAAGGTGATTGCCGACGATTTTAACCTATCCGGTACAGCTACCGGTTTCATCACCAGCACCTATTTCTCCCTCTATGTGGCCATGCAGGTACCGGCAGGTCTGCTGGGAGATAAATTGGGGCTTAGGAAAGTTCTGATAACCTTCTATCTTTTAGGTGCTGCTGCGCTGCTTTTCCTGGGTCTCAGTGCCAATAGCTATATTTTGCTCATTGTTTTGGTGGGGTTACATGGAATAGGAATGGGGGCCTATTATCCCACCTCTTATGGCATTAATATTGGTACCATACCTAAAGAGAAGAGGGGTTTGGCTTCGGCAATAATCAATTCGGGCATGTCTATCGGGACGGCCCTGGGATTGGTCGTCGCAGGACCTGTCTACAGCCTGACGGGAAGCTGGCGCATACCCTTCCTGCTGCTGGCTGTCCCGACCCTTTTAGTGCCCCTGTTGTTTCGCCGGTCTTTGCCCGAGCCTGAGAGGGACGGGAAAAGCCAGACTGACGGTAACCAGGGGGTAAATTTAAAGCAGATCCTGGCCGATAAGGATCTGTGGGCCCTTAATCTGGCAGCCTTTTGCGCCGGGTACGGCTTCTGGGTCGCTCTAACCTGGGGACCGAGCTTTTTTGCCAGTGAACGTTCCCTGGAGCTCACGGCAGCCGGCGCCCTTACGGCCCTGCCGGCCCTGTCGGCTATTCCTGCTGCCCTGTTCGTCGGCCGTCTCTCGGACAAAGTGGGACGGCGGAAGTTGGCCCTTATCTTGTACCCCCTCCAGGCCCTCACCATCTTTGCCTTGGCCTATGTAAAGTCCTTCTCCCTACTGATCGGAGCCCTCATCTTTTACGGTATTATCGGGCGCACGGTGTCTGACACGGTGATTATTTCCTGGTTTGGCGATTATGTGTCTAAAAAAAGCCCCCATGCCTTAGGGGCGGCTGTAGGTGTATTTAACCTGGTAGGCATGTCTGCAGCAGTAATTGCTCCTCTAATAAGTGGGATGGTCAAAGATCTGACCGGGAGTTTAGCCGGGGCATTTTACATTGGTGCCTTAATTGTGCTGGCAGGTATGATCTGCACAGGGGTGGCCAGGGAGGCACAATAACTTCCCAATTAGGGGCAAAGGGGTGATGGCAATTAAAAATTTCACTATTAAGGATTTTCTGGCCCTGGAGCAAGCCAGGGGAATACGACTGGTTGGGGGTGAAGGTGGGCAAAATCGGATTATAACCGGTGTTAACATTATGGATAACCCGGACACGGTAGGATGGTTGCAAGAAGGGGAACTCCTTCTTACCACCGGTTATGTATTTAAGGATGACCCTGCTTTTCAGTCCCATCTGATAAAGGAACTGGCGGAAAGAAATTGTGCCGGGCTGGGACTTAAAACCCGGAGATATTTTGACACCATTCCCCAGCATATGATCGAGCAGGCTAATCAGTACGATTTCCCCTTGCTGGAACTACCCTTTCAATACTCCTTGTCCCAGATTGGTCATACGGTTTATCAAGCAATTCTGAACAGGCAGACAGCTTTACTGGAAAAATCCCAGGAGATACACAAGCGTTTCACAGATGTAAGCCTGGCCGGTGGAAACTTGGAAGAGATTGTGGCTACACTGATCCAACTGATAAACAATCCGGTGCTAGTGTTAGACAGCAGATGGCGGCTGCTGAGTTATATTGAGCATCCGCAGAACCCATATCCACTGGCAGATTGCCTGCGGCTGGTCAAGGGACAGCGGGTTTTCTCCGGTGATTTTACCGATGGTATTCCCCGGGAGACAAGTCAATGGGAAAAGTCCATCAAGCGGGTATACAATTGCCAGCAGCAAAAGGTACCGTGCCGCATCAAACCGGTAGCAGCTGCGGGCAATATGTACGGTTTTATTGTAGTTTGGGAAAGTGTAACGAAGTTAAACAAGTTAGACTATGTGGCAATTGAACATGCATCTACCGTCATAGCCTTAGAGCGGATGAAACAGCAAGCTATTGAAGAGACAAAGCATCGCATCAGGGCCGATTTCTTTGACGACCTGTTGGCGGGGAAAATTGAGTCTGTAAATGCCGTTAGAACATTAGGCGAGATCCATGGGCTTTATACCGATAAACCGTATATCTGCTTGGTGGTGGAGATATATTCCGATTCTGGAGATAAACTCGGCCTGTCCCATGCTGCTAACCTTTACACTGCTTTTGGCAAGATGCTCAATAGCCCTTCGATGTATAAAGGCATCGGTGAGTTAGTAGATAAAATAGCCTCCCACCAATGGGGCGGTGCTGTCTCCATAACGCGTTCTAACAAAATCATCATTTTCCTTCCTGTAGAAGATGTAGGGAGGCTGAGAACTGCCAAATTGGAAAGCAGAGCTCTGGCTGCCAATTTGCATGATCGTATTAAAGAACAGTTCAGCCAGGTTGATTTTTCCGTGGGAATAGGAAGGCCATGTGAAAGCGTTTTGGACTTAAAACGTAGTTTTCTTGAAGCTGTAGAAGCCATAAGAATGGCAAGGAAGATTGCATTGCCCCATGCTGTAGCCCATTTCGAAGACTTTGTGGTTTACCATCTTTTAGATTCCATAAATAACCGCCAAGAACTAGAAAGATTCTTTAATAATACAGTAGGCAAACTAGTTGAGTACGATGCTAACAACAATACCGATTTAGTCAATACTCTAGAACATTTTTTTGCCTGCAGGGGAAATATGAGTGCTGCTGCGGAAAAGCTCTTTATCCATCGCAATACAATGATGTATCGCCTGGATAAAATCAAGTCCATCCTCAATGTTGACCTGGAGGACGCAGAAGAACTGTTAGAGTTACATTTAGGCCTTAGAGCCATGCGGCTGTTGTCGATGGGAAAAAAATCTGAACCTGAATCTAGCAAAGAGGAATCTTAATTGCTTCCACTGTTTGTTACATTTAGACATGTTGCACAGTAGTGGCTCGATCTTTTAGGGCACAGAGCTGATGACTAAGGGTTAGATATATTGATATCCTTAAAGCAAAGTAGTAGCTTCTTTCTGAGCCTGAGCAGTTTACAGTTGGGTGAAGGTGGGAAGGAAAATGGGCAATGATATCCTCGGTATTATCAATGACTTGTGCGACCCGGAGGAAATAGGCGAGTTAACCAAAATGCTCCTTAGTGTCCCCAGTCCTCAGACTGAACTTTTTGAGGACGAGCCTTTGGTTAAAGACTTTATCAAGAAAGTGGTCAAGCCCTATCTAGAAGGTATCGGCATTCCTGCCTATCTCGATGGAATGGGAAATCTTATTGCCACCGTAGGCCAGGGTAAACCGGGGATAGCATTGATTAGTTATGCCATGACGGCCCAGGCTGGTTCCATGAAGGATGCTTATAGAGGCCAGTTGGTTCCGGGCGAACCATATGGTTATTCTTCAGTTTGCATAAGGGGCAGGGGTAGCTGCGAACAGATGGGCGCCCTTGGGGCTATGTTGGCTGCCCTTAAGATTATTCTGGCTGTCAGGGAGCAGCTTAAAGGGACGGTAACCTTTATTTGCAGTACCGCCGGCGAAACTGGGCGCCACGATGCCCTGAACCACATTTTAGAAAGCAAGGGGCTCCAGGCGGAGATAGCTGTTATTGGCCTTGGCACTGCCAATGCGATCTGCCTGGGCAATAAGGGACGGGTTGATGTTCTGGTTGAGGTCTATGGGAAATCCTGTCACAGCAGTGTGCCCCACGAGGGAATTAATGCCATCGAAGGGGCGGCTAAAGTGCTGAATATTCTTGGGGAGCTAAAGCCAGAAGCAACTCATCCATATTTAGGGAAGTCAACTTTTGCGCCCATGTACATAGAGAGTTTTCCCAAGGCCACCCATACCATTCAGGACAAATGTGTAATATCCTATGACCGTCGACTTCTACCCGGTGAGTCCCCCGAAGGGGCCTTGGCAGAAATAGAACACCTCCTCAGCGGTATTAAAGATTACAAGATCGAGGTTAAGAAGGGGCCCTTTATGTATCCCTCTGAGATTGGGAAGGAAGCCAAAGTGGCCAGGTGCCTTGCCGGCGCCATCCGTACGGTGACCAACAGGGAAGCTACCTATACTTATTTTAACAGTGCCCTGGATGCCGGCCTTCTTAACCGGGCAGGCATAGAGTGCCTGATGTTTGGGCCGGGGAGGAGATAATAGGCGGCTTGATCATTGACTGAGGGAAGTATGGGCAGTAAATGGTCCCCTGCCAGAAAAATAAATCTCTAGCAGTTTTGAACTGCTAGAGGTTTATGCAGTCTGGTCAGGATAATAAGAATTATCGCCATAGTCACATCTTAAATAAAAACCAACGGCAGGTGCTCAGTTCGTATTTTAATTCATAGACCCGCCGGCTGCCGGCAATGATGCTCTGGCACCGGTAAATGAGCATTCTATTGCCGGCCAGCTTCTCCTCGGTCCTGTATAAAATCCTGTCCACCTTTATTACCTGGGTAGAGCCATCGGTGTCGGCTATCCTGTACCTGTGGGGGATGGGCAGGCCATCCCGGGGATAGGTGGCGATCACATCTATTGGTTTCATGAGAACCTTCACCGCAAAACACCCCCGAAATTTTTAGAGAATGCTGGACATCATGGGATAATCCTCTTCCCAGACCCCTCCCGTAAGGGGCCTAATACCCGAATGGAGGAAAACGGCCCGCATGATCATATTGGACCCGTATTTGTTGCGGATTTTATCCACGGCCGCATCCATGGCCCGCTCTTTCCAGGCATTCCCGGGGTCAAAGAGGGAGAGCTGCTGCAGGGAACCGTCGACCAGGGCCCCGGCCCTGACGCCGATGGCCCGCAGGGGTTCTCCCTGCCACATTTCATCGAAGAGGGAGGCAGCGGCCCCGTAGATCTGGTTGGTGGCATCCGTTGCCGTGTACAATTTCCGCTGGTGGGAGTAGGAGAAAAAATCCTTCGTCTTCAAAGAGACGGCCACCAGCTGGGCCAGGTAACCGGCATTGCGCAGGCGCATGCCCACCATCTCAGAAAGGGAAAGGAGGAACATGTGGGCCGTTTTCCTGTCTTCCACGTCAAAGGCGATGGTGGAGGAGTTGCCCACGCTTTTGATGCCGGGCAGGTCCCCCACGGGGGAATCCTCCCTGCCGTTGGCATAGTTCCAGATCAGGAGGCCGTGGCTCTTTAACCGTTTTTTCAGCAGGTCCGGGTCTGCCCGGGCCAGGTCGCCGATGGTATAGATCCCGAAGCGGTGGAGCTTGGGGGCCGTGGCCCTGCCCACCATAAAAAGCTCTTCCACCGGCAGGGGCCAGAGCTTTTCCGGAACTTCCGCCGGGAAGAGGGTGTGGACCTTATTGGGCTTGGAAAAATCGGAGGCCATTTTGGCCAGGAGCTTGTTGGTTGAGATCCCGATGTTGACGGTAAAGCCCAGTTCCCCGTGGATGCGGTCCTTGATCTGGTGGGCCGCTTCTATGGGGTCCCCGAAGTGCTCCTCCATATGGGTGTAGTCCAGGAAGACTTCATCGATGGAATACCTTTGGATGTGGGGGGAGTATTCCCGCAGGAGCTCCAACATGGCCTCACTGCAGCGGATGTAGAGATCGTACCGGGGCGGGAAGATGGCCAGATCGGGGCATTTTAGGCGGGCCGCATAGAGGGTTTCCCCCGTCTTTATCTGGTATTTTTTGGCCGGGATAGATTTGGCCAGGACTATGCCGTGGCGTTTTTCCGGATTGCCGCCGATGACGGCAGGGATGGTCCGGATATCCAGGGAAGCCCCATGCTGGAGCCGATCCACTGCTTCCCAGGAAAGGTAGGCCGAGTTGACATCGATGTGGAAGATAATTTTCCTTTTCCCCGCCAAGGGTCTTCACCTCCCGAGAGAGTACTTATATTATAACCCAAACATATGTTCGAGTAAAGGGGGTGGACCCGGTTCTGCTGGGTTCCAAATTTTTCCGGAAAGCAAGGGGGCCGGTCCCTATTTTACAGCAAAAAAGAACCGGCCCTGCCCAAAAGGAGAGCATGGCCGCCTTGACAGGAAGAAAAAGGGTGGTATAATGAAGGTTGTTCCTTATTTTAATGTCTTTTAATCCAAGAGCGGCGGTGTTAGCTTTCCTCCAACTTTAAAGGGGGAAGTAAAAGTATGAAAGACAACTATGCTTCACTGACGACGATAGTGTTTGTCGATTACGAGTCGTGGTTTTGGGCCCTGTACAACCAGTACGGGGAGACACCCGATGTGCGGGAATTTATTCAGGATATAAAGAAACGGGGAAAATTAAAGCAGATTTACTTTTTCGGTGACTTTACCAAGGAGGAAATGGCGCGGGAAAAAAACAAATTGAGAACGGTAACTAACCAAATTATCGACTGTGCAACGGAAGGGACACCGAAAAATTACACCGATTTTATCATGCTGGATTATATTTACCGGAGCATACTGCAGGATCAGGAGGCCAATGAAATAGACCAGTATATCCTGGTAACGGGTGACGGCCACTTCCACAGCGTGGTTGCCTATCTGACCACCTTTAAGGACAAGATAGTGGGGATTTACGGCGTAGAGGGCTCCTTGAGCGGGCAGTTGAAAAACTGCGCCACCTGGAGCGTCGAGATCAAGCCCAAGGGAGACCTTACCAATTACCAGATATGTGTTCTGAACAACATCCATTTTGTTTCCACCCAGCTGCAGGGCATTCTGCCCACCTTTTCCAAAACAGTCGAGGCCACTGCCAAGCATTATAAAATAGATAAAATAAAATGCGCTGCAGCCCTGAGCAGGTTAATAAGCGATGGTTATATAGACCAGAAGATAACAAACTTGCCCGATGGCAGGGGCATTCAGGCCCTTTTCCCCAAGTGGGACCTAATAATAGAGGATGGCATATGGGACCCCAATAATCCTCTGATGACCGAGAGCGACAACGTGGAACAATTGCAAGAAATCTAAAAAAGGAAATCTAACACCGCCGAAGATGCCAAAAGGCCCTTTACCCTGTTACGGGGTAAGGGCCTTTCCTATTTCAAGATACCTGGGGGTTAAAGCGGTAAAACCTTCATAAATGAGGTCCTTGTCCTGCATGTACATTTGCAGATCCTTGGAAGTGATGAGTTCCGGCCTCTTTTCACTGGTGAGGATATGGCTGTTGATCAACACCTCGGCCACAAACTGGGAGCAGAAATAATGATACTTCCTTTTCAGGGGCCTGTTTAAGAGGACACAGAATAAACCGAGAAAATTGTACTTATATTTTTCTCTATTCCTTAAAAAGTGCTCGACCTGCTCCTTCAAGGCAGAGTACTGTTCAGCGGTTACGCCTATTTTATATATGATACATTCGCAGCGGGGAAATTTCTTATAAACCCCCTCGTACAGGTTTTCCACGACAAAACCGCCGGAGAAGGGGTTGTCGGGGTTGATCCGGCCGAAGGAATACATTTCGGTAAAGCTGGGGTCAAAACTGAGGGAAGAGTGGGCGTATTTTACCCGGGAAACAAGGCTGATTACGCGGGAGAGCCAGGTTCCTGTTTTGGAGAAAACCAGGTAAATATTTTTTTCCTGCATCCCGGACATCTCCTTTAAATTGTTCCGGATAATTTAAGACACCTGCGGCAGTCGGCATCCCGGCTGCAAATTTACAAGATGAGTATAGCACAAAAGGGCCGGCGGGAGGAGATGAATTTTTGCCGCCGTCAATTCTTTTCCTGGCAGGACAAGGCTTCTGTTCCCCTTTCCGGCTTTCCCGGCCGGCTGTGGATAATTACTGGAAAACTTGCTTCAGGGCTTTTCCTATGATAACATAGAATTACAATAAAAGATATATGAGGTGCCCAATGAGGAGAGTGTTTTTTAACTAAAGAATTTAATAGTTCCCAGGGTGGTAGGGGGCAGATAGAAGGCAGCCGCCGGCCTAGGGAGCACTATGCCCTTTTTCGGGATGATAGTTAAAAAACACTTCCGTGGAAAACCTGTAAATATGAGTCGGGGCTTAGCAGCCCTTAACTTTGTTACCTTGCTGCAGTATGACACCGGGGTGTTTGCTGCAGTTTTTTATTTTGGCTATCATCCCCACAAGGGAAGATGGGGAGATGATATGGTGAATTTACATTTTACCGGTCTGAGTAAAAGCTATGGAGCCAGGACGGTCCTGGATAATATCAGCGGGTCTATCAACCCTGCCGACAAAATCGGTTTGGTGGGGAAAAATGGGGTGGGGAAAACAACCCTGGCCAGGATATTGGCCGGCCGGGAGGCTAGGGATGAAGGGCAAATCGAGGCCTCCCCTCCCAGGGCCAAAATTCTCTACCTGGAGCAGTACCCGGTATTTGGTAAGGAGGATACAGTATACCAGGTGGTCCTGGAGGCGGCCAGGGGGAACCCCAGGTTGCAGGATGCCGACAAAGAGGTGCAAAAAACCCTTAACCGGCTGGGCATCGGTGCCGCAAGGTGGGGCCAGAGGGCCAACAGCTTGAGTGGTGGGGAAAAGACCAAGCTTTCCCTCTGCCGGATCCTGGTCAGTGATTTTGATCTCTTGCTTTTGGATGAACCTACCAATCACCTGGATCTGGATAATTGTGAGTGGCTGGAAGACTTTCTGGCAAAACTGACCCAGCCCCTGGTGGTAATCTCCCATGATCGTTATTTTCTCGATCGGGTGGTGAACAAGATCTGGGAATTGACTTCCCAGGGCCTACAGGTCTATGAAGGCAACTACTCGGTCTACAGGAGACAAAGGGAAATAGAGGAGCGGACCCTGGAACGGGAGTACGAGAAGCAGCAGCAGAAAATTCGGCACTTAAAACAGGTGATCAACGAGCGGAGGAACTGGTATCAGAAGGCCCATACTGCCGCCGGTACCAACGATTTTTATCGGAGTAAGGCCAAAAAACATGCCAGTGTCCTCAAAGCCAAGGAAAGGGAATTGGAGCGGCTCGAGAAGGAAAAGGTGGCCAAACCGACCAAATTGCCGGCACCTGCCTTTGCTGTCCTCAACAAAAATGTAAGGGGGAAGAGCTTTCCCCGGGTTCTCCTCCGGGGGGAGAAGGTGGGGAAGGCCTTTGGCGAGAAGGTGCTATTCCAAGATGTTTCCTTTACCATCAGGCGGGGGGATAAAATTGCCCTCATAGGGCCCAACGGGGCGGGCAAGACCACCCTCCTCAAAATAATCGCCGGCTGCCTTGCCGATTATGAGGGGAAGGTAAGGGTCAATCCGTCTGTTAAAATAGGCTATTTCGCCCAGGAGCTTGATAACCTCAACCCTGCTGCCAGCGTCCTCGATGAAGTCTTGACCGGGGAAGCTGTCGTTGAAGAGGCCCGCCTTCTCCTGGCCTGCCTCCTCTTCCGGAGGGATGCCGTGTACAAAAGAATAGGGGACTTGAGTATGGGGGAGAAGGGCCGGGTTGCCTTTGCCAAGCTTATCCTGTCCGGGGCCAATTTCCTCGTCCTCGATGAGCCGACCAACTATATGGATATCGAATCCAGGGAGGCCATTGAAGAGGCCCTGGCCGATTTTGGCGGCAGCTTTATTTTCGTGACCCATGACCGGTATTTCATGGGCCTGGCCAACCGGATTTTTGCCCTGGAAGCCGGGAAGCTCCGGTGTTACCACGGGAACTATGAATACTATCTGGCGAAGAAAAGGGAAGAAACGGGGAGGGACAGGGCCGCCGGCCAGGAAGAAGATGTAGCCGCCAACATCATCCGCCTCGAATGCGAACTGGCCTATCTCGGCGGCAAATTGGATGAGAGCAAAGATGAGGAAGAAAAGGAAAGACTGGAGGCACGATTTTTACAGGTGGCCAGGGAGTTAAATCACTATAAAAAGCTGCGCTAACAGGTGACAATTGACAATTATTACAATTGACTGGTAAGCGGTAGGGGCGACCTGTGGTCGCCCGTAAGTTGCAAGATTAATTGATTATGGTCAGAAAGTAAATAATCCCCCTCTGTTAAGAGAGGGGGATAAGATACATATTTAAATGTAATTTTCATTGGCCTGCAGGGGATTGGTTTCCAGGATGGCCTCTACCTCTTCGTATCCCTCGGGGAAGGCGAAGTTGTACCGGGCGGGGAGGGCAAAGACGTATTTGCCGTTCCGGTCAAGCTCCCGGGGCCCGATGGGGGCGGCGCCGATATGGAATTTTCCCTCCTCCATGGCTTCCCACTGGGCGTGGGTGAAGACCAGGATCGGGATATCCTGGCGCGGCTTTTCCGCCTTCCACTGGGGGTGTCTGATAATAATTGTGGGACCCTGGGCAGCAGCTGCCCCGGGGGCTTCGGGGTCAAAACCTTCCCACTCCTCCGCTACGATGGTATAACCTGCCCAGCCCTCCGGCAGGGCAAAGGAAAAACCATATTGGTCATTATTATAGACAATGGCATTGGTTTCAGCGTATTCACCCAGGGTAACGGCGGTAATGAGCCAGCTGTCTTCCTCCTTTTCCACCACCAGGGTAATGGGCCGCCGGGCGGCAATTCCCCCCTCTGCCAGCTCGACGCTGGTCACTTCAATAATTTCGCCCTTCACCCGATAGCTCTCTGGGGCTGTTTGTTCAAGGGCGAGGATTTCAATCCGCTCCGGCCACGGGCTGGAGAGCTGCCGTCCCGGGGCCCTGGCGGGTTCCCTGCTCCATTCTGCCAGCAGCCGGGGTGCAACCAGGCCGCCATAGTTTTCTTCCAGGATCTGGACCAGGATCTCTTCCGGCGCCAGCAGGGAGACCCTTTGGAGCCTGGACCCGAAGGTCTCAACTAGAGCGGCAACCTCTGCCCCAGTGTCCTCTTCCCCTGCTTTCCCTTCTGTTTTAACGGTATTGATGTAGACTGTGTTCCTTTCCCCGTCCCAGATGACCTCGGCACCTAATTTTTCGGCAATAGCCCGGACGGGGGCCAGGACCCTCCCCTGTTTTAGGACCGGGGCCACGTCGGTTTCCAGTTCGGTGCCGTTCACCACGATCTTTACTGGCGCCAGGGCCTGGGCGGCTGCTATGACGCTTAGGGTCAGCAGCAGCACGAAGGTGAACACAAGGAGTTTTTTATTCATACTCATCCACCCTTTCCTTTTGTCTTTAGTTATTGAGACGGTATAACGGGGGAAAAGTTCCGCTATCAAGGGTTTTGTGCTCCCTGGTGGTATTGTATAATTAACCACGGCCAAATTTTTTGCCAAAATAAAGGAACTTTTCCCTTGGTTCAGGCTGTCTTTAGAGTACCGGACCGGTCCGAGGGGAGTTGGTACAACTTGCAAGAGCAGGATTTCATTGAACTACTCCAAAAGGAGGAGGGGAAATTACTGCGGATAGCCTGGGCCATGCTGGGTCAGGAAAGCGATGCCTGGGATGTCCTGCAGGAGGCAGTGGAACAGGCCTGGCGGCATCGCCGCCAGCTGCAGGGCGGGCCCGCCGCTTTTCCTGCCTGGATCCGGCGGATTGTGGTTAACCGGGCCATTGATCACATGCGCAGCCGGAAGCGCCTGATCCTGCTGGAACCCGCTGCCATGCCGGAAGGGGACGCGGCTCCGCCGTCACCGGAGGTTGATGTGGAAGCCCGTGCCCTGTGGGAAGAACTGAAGGTACTGGAGCCGGACCAGAGGCAGGTCATAGTGCTGCGCTACCTGGCAGACCTTTCTCTACAAGAAATCGCAGACCAAGTGGGCATTCCCTTGGGAACGGTTAAGTCCCGGCTGTACCGGGCCTTGGCCCACCTGCGAAAAACTTGGGATGAGAGGAGGGTTGCACCGTGATGGAGGAGGACTTTGATCGGGAGCTGGATGACAAAATGAGGGAGCTCCTGCATACCTGGGCGGAGCAGGGACAGTTATCCGCCGACCGCTCCCGGAAGCTCCGGGAAATTGTACGCCGCCAGGCCCGGCGGGAACGGCTGTATCTTTGGTTCCGCAACGGGCTGGGCAGCCTTGCGGCGGCGGCTCTGATTATGGCGGTGTCGATAATGGTATTTCCCAGTGTAAGGATTTGGGCGGCAGAGCATCTCCCTGTGGTGGGCAAGTATATTGCCGCCTGGTCGGAGATCGAAAAGGGCTGGGAATGGGCCGAGGAACACAATATGTTCCAGGAGGTGCTGGCCAGCGCCACCGACCAGGGCTATACCCTCCGGGTCCACCGGGTGCTGGCCGATGCTACCCAGACCACCGTCATCTATACCGTGGAGGGGGAGAAGCGGGGACCGGTCAAGTTTGGCCCCAGGGCCATTCTCTTCAACGGCCAGCCCTTTGTCCACGGGATGGGGGGCCGGGGCGAGCTCATCGACGGGGTGCAGGTGGAGAGCATCGAGTTCGATCCATTGCCGGCACCGGAGGGAGAGCTGCAGCTGTTGGTGGAAGAGATTGGGGACGTCCGGGGCCGCTGGCATGTCTCCTTCCCCGTTACCAGGGCCCCCTTAAGTGAGCTCACCCGCACCGTGGCCATAGCCGAGGCCATCGACCTTACCGGCGGTATCCTGACCGTGGAAGATATGCTCATCGCCCCTACCCAAACAGTATTGCGGTTGCATTACCGGGGGGAGGGGCCGGCCCCCGATTTGATCGGCAGCGGGGAAGTGGCCTTTTTCCTGGACGGGGAACAACTGGAGCCCCGGGGCGGGAGCGGCTCCGGCTCCCTCCTGGAGGATGGCTCCTGGGAGCAGAGTTATGAGCTGGAGTTCCAGCGGTCCGACTCCTTTACTCCCGGCACCCCCGTTACCATTCGGCTGGCAGGTTCCCTTTACCGGGAAGGGGAAACCCGGCTGCCCCTGGCGGCAGGTGTCGGCTATACCCCCGGCGGGCAGGAAGTGAGGATCACAGACCTTCACTTAGGGGAGGGAGAGGGCCGGGCTACCATAACTTATACTGCCCATAAGGATAATACCTGGCTCTTCGAGGCCCACCGCTGGGAGGTAATCGACGATGTGGGGGAAACCCATCCGGTAGAACCCGGGGGCATGACCGGCCAGGCTGTGGCAAGGGCAGTGCCAGGGGCGTCCGGTGAGGAAGGGGAAGGGGAGCTCTGGGAAACCCGGCTGGAGCTGGCCTGGGTGCTGCCCCCCGGACGCCGGGCGGTAACCCTGATAAACCGGGGCTACTGGGCAGCAGAGGAATTGGGTGTGGTCACCTTCCAAATACCAAAGGAATAGGGGTGATGGCGGCAGGCCAGGGCCTGCCGCTATTTTTGGAGGGCATTTTTGCCGGTTTGGAGAGAAAATAGCCCCTCCCGGCAGGGGTGGAGGCCGGCAGGGAAGAAGCATAGGATATTATTAACTTAGCCAGGAATTGAGGTGTTCTAAATGACATTTTCCCGGGCCCTGGAAGCATTGCGGCGGAATTTCGGGCTTGTGCTGGTACCGGTCCTGCTGGATCTCTTCTCCCTCTTCATGGTGTTCTTCCTTTTGGGTGAGGGGGTAGGGAGGATACCCCCGGACCAGTTCCGGGTAAAATTTGCCCTGCCTACAGTCCCCCCTTCCATAGCCAATGTGACCGAGATTGACTTCTGGCGCCTCGATCTGGGTGTGGGTGGTTGGGAAGTACTGGACCGGCTCGGAGGCGCCGGGCTCCAGGTCTTTTTCCTGCTGGTTATTTCCTTCCTGGTGGGCAGCTTTGCCACAGGCGGCTTCCTGGGCCTTCTCAAAGAGGGCCTGGCGGGGAGGAAGGCGACGGTGCAGGGCTTTTTGACCCACGGCCGCTACTTCTGGAAACGTTTTATCCTCCTGCAGCTCTTGCTGGCCCTGGTCTTTGTCGTCTCCCTTATTTTCCTGCTGCCCCTCATCATCTTCACTAGAGCCCTGGGGGCCCTCCTCATCGCCCTGGCCTTCCTGGCCGTGGCGGCCCTGCTGATCTTTGTGGAATATGCCCTGGTTGACGAAGACCTGGAGATCCTGCCTGCCCTCGACCGCTCTGTGCACACCGTTGCTGGCAATTTTCGGCCGGTCCTGCTGCACATTTTAGGGGTGGCGGCCATCAACTTCCTGGCCAGCTTTCTGGTCAACGCCATGGGGCAGTTTTCCCTCCTGCCGGCCATCCTTGTCTACGCTCCGGTGGGGACCTACGGGGTTTTAGTTCTCTACTGCCTCTACCGGGATTTGCATGGCGAGGATGAAGAGCCGCTGGAAATAACGGTTGTCGATTATCAGCAGTAGAAAGTTGGCTGCCGGAAGTAACCCTTCACAGCATGCTGAAGTAATACTGGTGGCCAGGAAAAGGCCGGTCCATCACTAGGAAAACCGGCCTTTTCGTCGAATATGGAGGCAAGAACAAGAACAGGGGGAAGAAAGGCGTGAAGAAGCAGTTTGTGGCAGAAATAGTAGAAGGGGATCGGGTCGACGATATTTTTTTGGTCATCGAAAGGGGCCTCCACCGGTTTCAGAACCCCAAACCCGATGGGGAGGAGGAGTATTTGCGGCTGGTCCTGGGGGACAAATCGGGGATCATAAATGCCGTCATGTGGCAGGGGGCCAGGGAGGCCTACCAAAGCTGCGCGGCCAGTCCCCTGGTACGGGTTACAGGACAGGTGGGCACCTACCGGGAGCAGCTCCAGCTGACGGTGGAAAGCCTGATCCCGGTGGCCAAGGGACAGGTCAACCTGGCCGATTTCCAGCGGGCCTCCGGGAAGGACCGCCGGCAGATGGTGGGGGAACTCCTGCAGCTGGTCCAGGGCCTGGAAAACTCCCACCTGCAGGACCTCCTCCGCACTTTTTTTGAGGACCGCAGCTTCCTCATTGCCTTTGCCGATGCCCCGGCGGCCAAGTCCATCCATCACGCCTATGTGGGGGGCCTGCTGGAACATACCCTGGAGACGGCCTCCATCTGCCTGCACCTGGTCAGGCTCTATCCCCGCTATCTGGACCGGGACCTGCTGGTGGCCGGGGCCCTCCTCCACGATATCGGCAAGGTCAGGGAATACGACGCCCATGCCCTCAATTTTGAAATTACCGATGCCGGCAAACTCTTCGGCCATATCCTTTTGGGCTTCCAGATGGTCGAAGAGGCCCTGGCCAGCCTGGAAGGTTTCCCGCAGGACTTAGCTGCGGAATTGTTACACATGATCCTTTCCCATCACGGATACAGGGAATGGGGTTCCCCCGAGCCCCCTAAAACCATGAATGCCTTCGCCCTCCACCATGCCGATTACCTGGGGGCCCAGATGAACCACTTCCAGGAGGTGCTGGACAGGCACCGGGACGGGGAAGGAAAATGGACCTCCTTCGACAGCAAGCTGGAGCGGAGTCTCTACCTGGGCTTTTTGCCCCAGGATTTGGGGGAAGAATAAAGGGCAAAGGAAAAGTTAAAGAGGAGGGATGGAGGGATGAGCAAGCTCTTTTCTCCCCTGGCGGTCAAGGGCCTTGAGCTGCAAAACCGGATTGTCATGCCGCCCATGGCCTCCAACCTGGCCACCGAAGAGGGGGAAGTCACGGAAAGACACTTTGACTACTACCTGAGCCGGGCCGGAGTAGGCCTCACCATTGTGGAACACACCTTTGTCGAGCCCGGGGGCCAGCACAGGCCCAAACAGCTGGCTGTTTATGCTGACAAGTTCATTCCCGGTCTAAAGAAACTGGCGGCAAAGATCCGGGAGGCCGGCCCTGAGGTGGCTCTCCAGCTGGCCCACGCCGGCTCCAGGTCTGCCAGCTGTCCCGAACCGGTGGGGCCCTCGGCGGTGCCCCATCCCGTCAGCGGCCGCGTACCCCGGGAGCTGACAAAGGCTCACCTGGCAGAATTGCTGGCTGCATACCGGGCAGCGGCCCGGCGGGCAGTGGCAGCCGGTTTTTCTGCCGTGGAGATCCACGGGGCCCACGGTTTTCTCCTCAATCAGTTCCTCTCCCCCCTGACCAACAAGCGCGAGGATGAATACGGGGGTTCCCTGGAAAACCGGCTCCGCTTCCCCCTGGCAGTGGTCACCGCCGTCAGGGAGGAGGTTGGTCCCAGCTATCCCATCCTGTACCGCCTCGGCGCCGACGACAATATGGCAGGGGGCTTTACCCTGGATGAGGCGCGGCAGGTTGCCCCCAAACTGGTGGAGGCCGGGGTCGACATCCTGGACATTTCTGGCGGGATGGGCGGCAGCCGGCCTGCCGGTGCCCCGCCAGCCTACTTCGCTCCCTTGGCGGAGGGTATCAAGGAAATGGTTTCGGTGCCGGTAATCCTGACCGGCGGCATCACCAGCCCCCGCCTGGCCGAAGAACTCCTGCAGCGGGGGAAGGCCGACCTCATTGGCATTGGCCGGGCACTGCTGGCGGAGCCCGACTGGCCCCGGCGGGCCCGCCGGGAACTGGAGGTGTGAGTTCTGCTGCCACCCTTCAATAATAGGGAATACTTTTGTTTATACTAATTAGAGACTGGAGCTGTCCCAGGTCTATATGCCAAGGTGGTGGCGAATCCATGTTCCCGGTGAAGAGGTATTACGGCAGCCCCGAGATCTACGAAAGAAAGCTCGCCGAGGTCATGAAGCGCTTTCAGGTTGATAGCTACAATTTCAACTGGGACCGGTGGGGGTGTTGGGTGGAGTTTCGCTTCCAGGGGGAGCTGTATCGCTTTGAACACAGCATCGAAAAGGCCAGAGCCCAGGGGATAGAGCTCCGTTCCGGAGCGGAGGCCTTTGCCCAGGTTGACCTGACCCTGGAGGATCTGGCCCGGATGGTGGAACGGGGGGTCTATGATCTTGCCACCTGGGTCGCGGGGATGAAGTATCTGCCCGAGGTAGTGGAAACACCCCCCTTTTTCCGGGAGCTGGGTTTTGCCCAAATCCCGGCTGGGCCCCAGGAAGTCAGGGACAGGTACAGAAATCTGGCTAAAAAAATAATGTCCCCCGAGGGAGGGGACCAGGAAGAACTGGAGAAAGTCAAACAGGCGGCGGAACAGGCCTTGAAATACTTCGAAAAAATGGGACGGTGATGATCCCAGGTTATGGCATATTCGCCTCTTCCGGATCTTCCCCCGCCTTGCCAACGGCTTCAATAAATACCCGCCCTAAATTGGGATCAAACTGCCCACCGGCATTCTTTTCAATTTCCGCCACTGCCTCCCCATGGGACATGGGCGGGCGGTGGGGCCGGCCGGTGGTCATGGCATCGTAGGCCATAACTATGGAGAAGATGCGGCATTCCAGGGGAATTTCCTCCCCCTTTATTTTTAAGGGGTAACCCTGGCCGTTCCACCATTCATGGTGTTTCAGTATTAATTCCGCTATTGAGGACAAGCCGGGTATGGACTTGGCAATCCGGTAGCCTATTTCACAATGGCGCTCTATTTCCTTCCTTTCCTTTTCTGTCAATCCTTCCCTTTTGTTGAGGATGTATTCAGGCAGGCTAATCATGCCGATATCGTGGAATTTGGCCAGCAGGAGCAGCCTATCCAATTCCTTTTCCGCTAAGCCAATCTTTGCGGCCATAAGGGTAGTATAGTGCTGTATGCGTTCTACCTGCTCGCTGTCGATGTAGCCCCTTTCTTCCACCTTCTTCATCAGGTTTTCCATAAAAATGCTGCGGGTGCTCAGGTTATGGTGCAGTTTTTGCCGGTACATGGCGTCATCGGCCCCTTTGAAGAGGGCCTCGATGTCAATCCGCTCATCCTGGCTGACGGCATAGCCGATGGCAACACTTAAGGGCAGGATGGGATTACGCATGTTGTGTTCCTTAATGCCCTGCTGCAGGCGGGAAACAATATTTTCCACTGTACCCGGCCTGGTAAAGGGCACCACAATGCAGAATTCATCGCCGCCGACCCTGGCGGTAATATCATCTTCCCGGACCGAATTTTTGATGATCTGGGCTACACTTTGCAGGAGCTTGTCGCCCACATCGTGGCCGATGGTATCGTTTACCAACTTTAGACCGTCGACATCACATACTATAATGCCGATCCCGCCCGCATGCCTCTTGAGCAGCAATTGGGAATCGTGTTCAAAGCCGTGCCGGTTCCGGAGCCCTGTCAAATAATCGTAGTGGCTCAGATACTGCAATTTCTTTTCGCTTTTCTTGCGTTCGGTGATATCAACGATAAAGCCCCGGAAACCCAGGACTTTATCCTTGTGGAAGATCGGGGTCACCTTTATTAAGACGGGGATTTCCTTTCCCTCGCTGTTATTGAGATAGTATTCATTCTCCCTTTGATTTTCTCCCTGGGTAAGGCCGGCCAGATCCTCCCTGGCCCTGTCCCTATCCTCGGGGGCAAGGAAGTCCAGGAGATTGGCCTGGAGCAGCTCTTCCACGCCTTTACCGAAGAAGGAGGCGGCAGTTTTGTTTACATAGACCAGTTTCCCATCGGGATCTACCTCAAAAATCACCTGGGGCAGGGTATCGGCCAGCTCCCGGTATTTCCTTTCACTGTGCCGGGCCCGCTCCCGCTCCTGATTGTAATTTCTTATCACCATCACAAAGAGGGTGGTATTGGCCAGGAAAACGATTAAATAACCCAGGGAAATATCTAAATAGCGGATGAGGTTGGACTGGAAATTAGTTATCAAATGGGGGAAGTGGTATTCCAGTTTTATCAGGCCGACGACCACCAGCAGGAAAAGGAGCAGGAAAACCTTTCGCGCCCTTCCGGTGAGGAGGATGGCAATTATGCCGCCCTGGACAAGGGTGTAGTAGGGAATGCTGCCAAAGGTACCGCCATTAATTAACCACAGGGTGGGGAAAAAGATAAAGCTGAGCACGACTACCGTTATATAAACAGGCAGGGTGTAGAGCCTTTTTACCCTGGACAGGTAATAGAGCCAGAGGGCAAAAAGGCCGCAGGCAAAGTAGATCAGCACCGTGTCGAGGCCCAGATTGATAAAGTAATTAATGATACTGGCGGTAAAGGACATACCCATCCCAATAAGGGCGATAATATTGAAAATTCTATGTTCTAAAGGGAAGTCACTGCTGGGACCAATTAACCTAAAGAGGACCTTTGCTAGCATACAAACTCTCCTTTGTAAAGTCTCAATTTGGGGAACCTTGCCTTTATTTGATATTATAAGGGATCCCGGGCCTCCCGTCGATAAGTATTTGGTGAAAAAAGGTAGAAAGTAATGGCAGGTGACAAGGCGGACAGCCATCTTTTTGGGACTTCTGGGCAGCAGGACAGGAGTTGGCACCCGGCAAGGAGAAGTATTAGGCCAGGGAAGAACTGGATTTTATACGGGGAGGAAAGAAAGGTGGGGAAATTTCGCTTTATCCACGGGGCAGATCTGCATCTGGACAGCCCCTTTAAGGGCCTGCGCAGCGCAGCTCCGGCCCTGGGCCAACGCCTCTGGCGGGCCAGTTTTACCGCCTTCGCCAATCTGGTCTCCCTGGCCATTGAGGAAGGGGTCGACTTTGTCCTCCTGGCCGGCGACCTCTTCGATGAACAGGACCGGAGCCTCCAGGCTCAAGTTCTCATGCGCAAGGAGCTGGCCCGCCTCTCCCGGGCGGGGATCGAAACCTTCATTGTCCACGGGAATCACGATCATTGGGGTGGCTGGCGGGCCCAGTTGGACTGGCCCGAGGGTGTGCACATTTTCCCCCCCGGAGAGGTAGGGGGGAGGGGGGTGTACAGGGAGGGGCGGGAGCTGGCCCGGATCTATGGCATCAGCTATCCCCGGGCGGCAGTGACGGACAACTATGCCCGCCTCTTCCGGCGGGATCCCGCTGCCCCCTATGCCATCGCCCTTCTACATGCCAATGTGGAGGGGCAGTCCGGGCATGACAATTACGCCCCCTGCACCCTGGCCGAGCTGAAACAGGCCGGCTTCGATTACTGGGCCCTGGGCCACATCCATACCAGGCGGGTGCTGCACCCGGAGCATCCCGTCATCCTTTACCCGGGCAATACCCAGGGGCGGAGTTTCCGGGAGACCGGGGCCAGGGGCTGCTATCTGGTAGAAGTGGCGGAGGGCCGGACCAGCTACCGTTTCTGTCCCACCCATGATGTGGCCTGGCTGGAAGAAACCCTTTCCATTGCTGATCTTTCAACAGAGGAGGAGCTCCTCACCGCCCTCCAGGAATTGGTGGAAGAAGGGACAAGCCGGGACCCTGCCGGGCTGGCCATTGTCCGCCTAATCCTCACAGGGCGGGGGCCCCTCCACACGAGCCTGCAGCGGCGGGGCTATATCGAGGGTTTGCTGGAGGAGTTGCGGGACGCCACCGGGGCGGGGTCTGCCGGAATCTGGGTGGACGCCATTGAACTTGCCACCGGCGCCCCGTGGGATCTGGCGGCCCTGGAGGGGGAGGAATCCCTGGTGGGAGATTTTCTCCGCCTTTGCCGGGAAGCCGGGGAAGACCCGGAGCTAATGCAGGAGCTGGCGCTGGCCCTGGACGAGCTCTACGGCCATAACCGGGCCCGGAGGTACCTGGACGCCCCCGGGGCCGACCAGCTGCGGGCCCTCCTGGCCGAGGCCAGGGAAATGGGCCTGGACCTTCTGCTGGGGGGAGGCGGTGATAAATAATGGGAATTTCCATCAGAAAATTGGTTGTGGACGGCTTCGGCATCTTCCACGATTTTACCCTGGAGCTGGATCCCGGCCTCACCGTCCTCTGGGGGCCCAATGAGGCCGGGAAGACCACCCTCATGGCCTTTATCCGGGCCATGTTCTTCGGCTTTCCCGACGGGCGGAGCCGCGAAAACCGCTATGAGCCCCTGCGGGGAGGGAGGCACGGCGGCCAGCTCTTCCTGCAGGCCGAAGGGGGCCAGGAATATATCCTGACTTTAACGGGCAGCGGCCGGGGCCAGCGGGTGCTGCGCCGGCAGGGGCCCCCGGCCGGGGAGGCGGATCTCCAGGAACTCCTGGGTGGGATTTCCGCCGAATTGTATCAGAATGTCTTTGCCATTGGCCTGGGGGAATTGGAGCGGCTGGAGACCCTGCAGCAGGATGCCGTGGCCAATCACATTTACAGTGCCGGCCTGGGCCTGACCACCACTTCCCTGCCCGAAATTGAAGCCGGGCTGGCAGAGAGGGCCAGGGAACTCTTTGCTCCCCGGGGCCGGAAGCCGCAAATAAATATCATCCTGGCCCAGCTGGAGAACATAGAGGAGGAAATGGCCCTCATCCGGGGGAGGCTGGATCAATACAACCAACTGAAGGCCAGCCTCCTGGCCAAGGAGGAAGAACTGGACTGCCTCGCAGGGGAAAGCAAGGCTTTGCAGGAAGAGATCTGGCACCTCCAGGCCCTGGAAAAGGCCTGGCCCAGCTGGGAAAAACTCCTGCAGGTGCGGGCGGAGCTGGCCGGCCTTCCTGACATCCCGGCCTTTCCCGTCGACGGGGTCAGCCGCCTGGAAGCCCTGGAGAAGGAGGAGGGAAGGCTCCGGGCCTCCCTGACCAGCCTCAAGCGGGAGCTGGCCGGTCTGGAAGGGGAAGCCGGGGAGCTGGAAGTGGACGAAGGGCTGCTCTCCCTGGGGCCGGAGCTCACCGCCCTGGAAGAGGAGCGGGCCCTGTACAGGGAACGGCTCCAGCAGCTTGCCCTCCTGGAGGTCGAAGGGGAAGAGCTGGCCCGGCGCTGGCAGGACCACTGCCGGATTCTGGGCCCCGGCTGGGATGGCGAGCGGGTGCAGGACTTTGACACCTCCCTGGCCACCAGGGCCCAGCTGGACAACCAGGCCGCCCAGCTGGACCGGCTGAAGGAGGAGCTGGCCCAGGTGCGCTTCCGCCTGGAGCAGGCCGGGGCAGGATTGGCCAGGCTGGAGGAAGGGCTGGAGGAAGCCCACCGGGCCTGGGAAAATTACCAGGTCCCGCCGGCCCCTACCGCTGCCCCCCTGCCGGAGGGGGAGGGTATGCTGGCAGAGGCCGAGGATACGGTCCATCAGCTGGAGGAGGCCGAAAGGGAGCTGCGGCACCGGGAGGAAATGCTGGACCTTTGGCAGAGGGCCCGGCCCGGCTGGCCCTGGCTGAGGCTAGGGCTGCTTGCTGCCGGTCTTATAGCAGCCTTCTGGCTGCTGGAGAGGGGGCAGCCGGCGGCGGCCCTCCTCCTTGTCCTCGGGGCTGCCGGCCTGGCCCTGGCCCTTGGCCCCTGGCGCCGGCTCCCAGGGGAGGAAAGGGCCCGGCAGGAGCTTGCCAAGGAGCGGCAGAAGGTCGAAGAGCTGGCGGCAAGGCTCAGGGAGCTTTCCCAGGCCCTGGCAGGAAGGGACCGGCTCACCCTCCCTGAACTGCGCCAGCTGGCCCGGGAGCTGGAGAGGGAGCGGGAGGCGCGGCGGGAAAAGGACCGCCTCTGGGCAAGCTACCAGGAAAAAAGACAGGAGTGGGAAAAGGGACGGGGGGAATACGAAAATCTAGCGGCAGAGGTCGAGGCAAGGGAAAGGGACTGGCGGGAGGCCTGGCAGAGCTGGCAGGCCTGGCTCGAGGAAAGGGGCCTTCCCCCCGACCTTATCCCCCGGCAGGCCAGGGACCTCCTCCAGGAACTGGACCGGGGACGGGAGCTGCTGGGCCAGTGGCGGGAGAAGGAAAGGACCGGCGCCGCCCTCAGGGAGCAGATCCAGGCATACCAGGAGCGGGTCTGCCGGCTCCTGGCATGCCGGGGGGAAGGGCCGGGTCCGGTGCCGGAAGACTGTGCCGCCCGGGTCCAGGAAATGTACCGGGCCTACCAGGAGGCCCGGCAAAACAAAATAAAGAGGGAGGGCCTAACCGCCCGCCTGCAGGAAAAAAGGGAAGAGTATGCCCAGGTCCTGGACCGGCTGCACCAGCTCGAGGCTGAAATAGCTTTCCTCCTGGAGCAGGCCGGTGCCGCCGACCGGGAAGACTTCCGGCTGCGGGGGGAGCAGTACCAGCGCCGGGAGGAACTGCTCCGCCAGGAGAGGGAATTGCTGGGCACTCTAGCCGCCCTGAGCCCCGGTGGGGGGGCGGAGAAGCTGGAGGAAGCCCTGGGGGAGACTACCATAAGCTCCCTCCAGGGGGAACTGGTCCGGCGGCGGGAGGAACTGGAGGAGCTGCAGCAGGCAGCCGAGGAGCAGAGGCAGGAACTGGGTCAGCTGGAGGAACGGCTCCGGAATCTGGAGCGGGCAGAGGATCTATCCCGCCTCCTTTTAGAGGGGCAGGTGCTGAAAAACCAGCTGGCCGCCTCGGCCCGGAAATGGGCGGCCTACCGGATAACCCAGAAACTGCTGGCCCTGGCTCGGACCAGGTATGAGCGGGAGCGGCAGCCGGCGGTCCTCAAGGCAGCCAGCAGTTATTTTCAGGCCATTACAGGGGGCCGCTACAGCCAGGTGTGGGCTCCCCTGGGGGAAAAGGCCATCTATGTGACCAGGCAGGACGGCAAGGTCCTTTCCCCGGGGGAATTGAGCCGCGGCACCGCCGAACAGCTCTACCTGGCCCTCCGCTTTGGTCTCATTGACGAATACAGCCGCCGGGCACCCGCTTTGCCCCTGGTCCTGGACGATGTAGTCGTAAATTTCGACCCCGAGCGGTTGTCCTCGGCCCTGCAGGTGATCGGCCGGGTAGCCCAAAAGCAGCAGGTTCTCCTCTTTACCTGCCACCCCCATGTGGTGGAGGGGGTGCAGAGGCATATCCCCGGGGCTTGGATAGAAAAACTTTCCCCCTGGGGGCAGCTGGGATCCGCCCAAGATTGAAACACAGTTCTATAAGGCAAAATTTGGCCCCGCTGCCAGGTCGGCCGAAGGGGATACTTCCCCCTGGGACTGCAAAGAATAACTGCTGCAGTCCATTTATTTTCGAGGAGGTGAAAGAGGCCGTGCACCAGCAGGTAAGCCAATTAGAACAGCAGCTGCAGCAGTTTCGCCAGCAGATGAATGCCATCAGCCAGATTGCCGGGCAACTGGAAAGCCAGGAACGGCAAAACCAGCAGCAACTGCAGCAGCAGGGGCGCGAAACAGCCCAGCTGCAGAGCATTGCCCAAGCTGAGGCCAGGGCGGCCCAACAACTGCAGCAGATCCAACAGCTGGCAAATCAGGCCAGCCAGCAGTTGGAGCAGATTTCCCTCGGTCTTCACCAGCTGTCCCAGCAGGCCGGCTACCAATTTGCGGCCCAACAGTATGGCCAGCAGCCCTTCGGCCCCCAGGGCCAGCCCTTTGGGACCCAGCAGTACGGCCAGCAGGGGTATGGTGCCCAACAGTATGGACCCCAGGGACAGCAGTTCGAAACCCAGCAGTACGGGCAACAGAGATACGGCACCCAACAGTACGGCCAGGGAACACAGCCCTACGGACAGCAGTATAATCCCTACACTGCAGGACAGCAGTTCACCCGCAGCCAGTACCGCCCCGGCAGCTAGATCTTTTTTTGCAAACCCCGGCTTTGTCCGGGGTTTTGCCCTTGTCGGTGAGGGTAAAAAACTTGAAGGGAGGGGTTCCCCTGAGTTTTTTCCGGGAGTACATCTGTGGGGTGATAATCCGGCTGCTGCGAATGACCCCGGCCGTCCTCTACGGCCAGCTAAAGAGGATGCTCCGCCGCAGGGCAAGGTAGGCCCCGGTCTGGAAAGAAATGCCTTTCCCCTGCCCCAGGCTTGACAAATTCCGGGGAGGCTGGTATGATTTTGGCAACTATATATTGTGGAATGCCTCATCTCGACTGTGGGGTGGGGTAGAGGTGCGGCTCATCAAGAGTACCTGCCCCTGACCCGGGGGAAGGGTATGAAGGGTGGGGAAAGGGGTGGCCGCCGAAGTCCAGAAACTATCCCGGGTTTTTGGGCTGGGCCTGCAGTGAACAACTGCAGGACTGTCACCGGTGCTCTCCCGCATGAACACCGGTGAAGCGCTATCTCACTTGATGCGGGGAGAGGAGGATTGCCATGGCAGTTTACGAGTATGGGTAGCAGTTGCCAGGTCAGTCCTGGTAACTGTTATTTTTTTATCGCGGCTCTGGGACACAGGAAACAATTGAAATTTCTGGGGAGGATGAGAAGGTGACTGCCATTCGTGTTGTGGTTAACGGTGCCTATGGGAAGATGGGTCGAACGGCAATACAGGGTATCCTCGGGGATCCCCAGTTGGAGTTGGTGGGGGCCGTCGGGCGGGAGCGGGGCCTTGGCCTCGATGCCGGGGAAGCGGCGGGCAGTGAGAGGGTTGGGGTTGCCATAGAAGGGGATCTGGCGGCCTGCCTGGAGCGGGTAAGACCCCAGGTGGTGGTAGACTTTACCCTTCCCGCCGTCGTCAAAGATAATATCCGGACCATCCTCGGGGCTGGGGCCCATGCCGTTGTGGGAACGACGGGGATTGCCGAGGGAGACCTTCCCCTCATACAGGAGTGGAGCCAGGAGGCGGGCAAAAATGTCCTGGTGGCTCCCAACTTTGCCATCGGTGCGGTCTTGATGATCAAATTTGCCCGGGAAGCAGTCCGCTATTTCCCGGCAGTGGAAATTATCGAAGCCCATAATCCCAATAAGGCCGATGCCCCTTCGGGCACTGCCATCAAGACGGCGGAAGCCATGCAGGGGGCAAGGGCCGAAAACCCCGTTGTCTTGAGTGAAGAGAAGATACCCGGGGTCCGGGGAGGTGCCCTCAATGGCATTCCCATCCACAGCGTGCGACTCCCCGGCTATGTGGCCCACCAGCAGGTTATCTTTGGCGGTCTGGGCCAGACTCTGACCCTGCGCCACGATTCCATCAGCCGGGAATCCTTTATCCCGGGCATTGTGCTGGCCATAAAGAAGGTGGCCCAGCTCGACGGTGTGGTCTACGGTTTTGAGCACCTCCTGGATGACTAAAGGAGACGGGTCCAGCCTTTTAAATATCAAATGTGGGGTGAAGAAGATGACTCATCTGGGTACGGTAATTACGGCTATGGTAACTCCCTTTGACCGGGAGATGCGGGTTGATCTCGACAGGATGGAAGAGCTAACGGAAAGGTTAATTCAACTTGGTTCCGACGGCCTCCTGGTCACCGGCACCACGGGGGAATCCCCGACCCTGACCAGGGAGGAAAAACTGTCCCTGCTGGAAAGGGTCATCAAAACGGCTGCCGGGCGGGTACCGGTTATGGCAGGTACCGGGAGCAACAATACCCAGGACAGTATTGAAATGACCAGGGAGGCAGAGAGGCTGGGGGCCGATGCCATCATGCTGGTAACACCCTACTACAATAAGCCCCCCCAGGAAGCCCTCTACGCCCACTTCACCGCCGTGGCCGCCGCCACTTCCCTGCCGGTAATGATCTACAATGTCCCGGGCCGGACTTCCCGGAATGTGGAAGCGGAAACGGTGGCCCGCCTGGCAGAGGTCGAGAATATCGTGGCCATCAAGGAGGCCAGCGGCGACCTGGACCAGGTTTCCCAGATCCGGCGCCTGACTCCACCGGAGTTCAGCATTTACAGCGGCGATGACAGCATGACCCTGCCCATTCTGGCCGTGGGGGGCAAGGGTGTAGTCAGTGTCGCCTCCCATCTGGTCGCCGACCGGATCCAGGCCATGATCAGGGCCTTTAATGAAGGGCGGGTGCAGGATGCTGCCGCCCTTCACAGGGAGCTCTTCCCCGTCTTCAGGGCCATGTTTGTCACCACCAACCCCATTCCCCTCAAGGCTGCTTTAAATCTGGTGGGCTTTGATGTCGGCAGACCCCGCCTGCCCCTCACAGAAGCCAGGGCAGGGGAAGTGGAAGCCATCCGCCAGGTCCTGGCCGAGGCCGGCCTTTTATAAACCTGCAGTAGAACCCCTCACCGCGGACTTTTTTCTCCGTCCCCGGGGAGGGGTAACTTTTTTTGCAGGACTTTTTTAACCCTTTACCGAAATAGTAACAAAAGAGCAATAGAAGGAAAATTTAATTATTACGATAAAGGGGGCTGGCCCTATGGCCAAGGACAGCTTGGAAATGGAAGGCAGGGAAGGGTCCTGGAGGGGCTATATTAGCCCGGGCCTATTGGCGGCTGATATGTCCCAGCTCCTCAGGGAGGCCTGGGTAAGGTGCCGCAATTTAGGCGTGGATCCGGCCGGGGGTCGCTGCAGGCGGCTTCTGTCCAAGCCGGAATTTGCCCCTTACCTGGCCGAAAACAGGCTCCTCGTCAAGACAGCAGCTGCCATTTTTCAAGAATCCTCCGACTTGACCGGAAGTTTCCCCGTTGCCATGTTCATAGCCACAGAGGACGGCATCATCCTGGAGACCTTTGGCGATACCAAAATAAGGCGGGTACTGGCGGCCGAATTGAACCTGGTCCCCGGTGCCTGCTGGCGGGAGGAGGAGACGGGCAACACTGCCCTCAGCATGGCCAGGGCCATCCGGGAGCCGGTGCAGGTCACTGGAACAGAACATTACTGCCGGTGCTATTATCCCTGGTCCGATGCGGCAGCCCCCCTTTTTAGTCCCGAGGGCCAGGTAGCAGGCCTTTTGGGCCTTTTCATCCCGGCAGAGGAAGCCCATCCCCACACCCTGGGGATGGTGGCGGCCATGGCCCGGGCCGTTGCCGGAGAGCTCAAGGCGGTCGGCACCCTGGAGATGCAGCACAAGTACCAGGAAGCCATCCTGGAATCCATGTTCGACGGCTTCCTGACCATCGACGGCCAGGGCCGGGTCGTCTATATGAACGCCAGCGGGGGCCGGATCCTGGGGGTCGATCACAAAAAGGTCATTGGCAAGTTTGTCGGTGATATAGTCGATTTTAAACCCGTCATCCTGGAGGTCCTGAAATCGGGGCGGGGGTATGTGGATAAGGAATTCATGGTGAAGACCAGCACAGGCTTTAAGCACTTTCTGAAAACGGCCATTCCCATCCGGGATGAAAACGGCCGCATCACCGCTGTCGTCGATACCTTCCGGGAGATCAAGCGGGTGCGGAAGCTGGTCAACAAAATGGTGGGGGCCCAGGCCCAGTTCACCTTTGCCGACATTATCGGCAATAGCCCCCCTATGCGGGAAGCTCTGCGCCTGGCGAGGATGGCCGCCCATAGCAGCTCCCCGGTCTTGATCCAGGGAGAGAGCGGCACCGGGAAGGAGCTCTTTGCCCAGTCCATCCACAATGCCAGCAGCCGCCGGGATGGTCCCTTCGTGGCCCTCAACTGTGCCGCCCTCCCCCATGAGCTGATTGAGAGCGAATTGTTCGGTTACGAGGAGGGAGCTTTTACCGGTGCCTGCCGAGGTGGGCGGCCGGGCAAGTTTGAACTCGCCTCCGGGGGCACCATCTTTCTCGATGAAATTGGCGACATGCCCCTGGACATGCAGGCCAAATTGCTGCGGGTCCTGGAAGAAAAGCGGGTGGTCCGCCTGGGAGGGCACCACTATATTGACTGTGATGTGCGGGTGATTGCGGCAACCAACAGGGATCTGGCCCAGGAGGTGGAAAGGGGGAACTTCCGCCGGGATCTCTATTACCGCTTGAATGTGATCTATATCCCCCTGCCTCCCCTCCGGCAGCGGGGGGCCGACATTGAACTCTTTATCGAACACTTCAGCCGGCAGATCGGCGCCCAGCTGGGCCGGGAGCCCTATCCCTTTGCTTCCGAAGCCCTGCAGGTCATGCGTTCCTACCCCTGGCCGGGGAATGTCCGGGAACTGAAAAACATCATTGAACGGGTGTTGAACATGGCTCCGGGACCTGTAGTCACAGGGGCCGAGGTCTGCAAACACCTCCGTTCCCAGGCCGAGCAGGGGGGATTAACGGGGGAAGTCCTTTCCATGGAGGAAGTGGAGCGGCAGGCTATCCAGAGGGCCTTAAAGGTGGCCGGGGGAAATGTTTCCCGGGCCGCCCGGCTCTTAAAGATCAGCCGGAATACCCTCTACAACAAGCTGAAGAAATACCAGCTGGAGGCAGGCTGTTGAATTGCTCAAAACTTTGGCAATGCGCAAAAATAGGACAACCGCCGCAAACCCTGATAAAATCTAGCCTCTGTCCTCCCCTCACCAGGGGTGTCATAAAATTGAGCAATAATCAGTTATTCCTCCAAGGGGTAACAAAAAAAGTGGGGCCTTTGCGGGCCCCATTTTTCTTGGCCTGGGGAAGTTGGGGGGCAAAATAGGTTAGTTGGTACAATTGTTGCAATAATCATGGCATTGAGAACTATCGAGCCCTGCCCGCAAAGGGTAGGGGAGGGAAAGTACATTATTTTGTAGGAGGTGTTATCGGCTTGGACTTTTCTAAGGAACAACTGAAGGATTTTTATCGCACTATGTACACCATTCGTGTCTTTGAAGAGAGGGTCAATGAACTCTTTCTGGCTGGAAAGATCCCGGGCTTTGTCCACCTCTACATCGGTGAAGAAGCCATTGCCACCGGGGTCTGTGCTGTCCTGAGCAAGGACGACTACATTACCAGTACCCACCGGGGCCACGGCCACACCATTGCCAAGGGTGCGGACCTGAAGAAAATGATGGCGGAAATATATGGTAAAACTACCGGCTACTGCCGCGGCAAGGGCGGCTCCATGCACATCGCCGACTTTTCCATCGGCATGCTGGGGGCCAACGGTGTGGTCGGGGGCGGTTATAACCTGGCGGTAGGGGCCGCCCTGGCGGCCAAATTGATGAAAACCGATCAGGTGTCCGTCTGCTTCTTTGGCGATGGTGCCTCCAACCGGGGTACCTTCCATGAGGGTATGAACATGGCTGCCGCCTTTAAGCTGCCGGCTATCTTTGTCTGTGAGAACAACCAGTACGCTTCCACCACTCCCTACCGGACCACAACCTCCGTGGAGAACATCGCCGACCGGGCAGTGGGCTATGGCATCCCGGGCGTCGTCGTGGACGGCAACGATGTTTTTGCCGTCTATGAAGCAGCCAAGACGGCGGTGGAGAGGGCCCGGGCCGGTGGCGGTCCCAGCCTGATTGAAGCCAAGACCTACCGGGTTAAGGGCCACTTTGTCGGGGACCCCGAACTGTACCGGTCCAAGGATGAAGTGAGGGATAGGTTTGAGAACGATGATCCCCTGAAGAATTTCCGGAAACAGGTTCTGACAGCCAACCAGCTGACCGAGGGGGAACTGGAGGAGATTGAGAAGCAGGTGCAGGAAGAGTTGGACGCTGCCGTAGCCTTTGCTGAGGAAAGCCCCTATCCGGAACCTGGGGAGCTCTTTGAGGATCTCTACGTAGAAGGGTGGGAAGAAGTATGCGGGAAATAACCTTTGCCGAGGCCACCATGGAAGCCATGGCCGAGGAAATGGAGCGGGACGAGCGGGTCTTCATCATGGGAGAAGACATTGCCCGGCAGGGGGGGATCTTCGGCCAGTTTAAGGGCCTGCCCCAGAAATTTGGCTTTGAGCGGGTCATGGACACCCCTATTTCCGAAACGGCCATTGTCGGTGCCTGTGTTGGGGCGGCCCTGGCGGGAATGCGTCCCGTGGCCGACATGCACTTTGTCGATTTTATCACCGTGGCCATGGATGAGGTCGTCAACCAGATGGCCAAGATCCGCTACATGTTCGGCGGTCAGTGTAAGGTACCGGTGGTCTTAAGGGCCCCGGACGGCGCGGCCCGTTCCGCCGCTGCCCAGCATTCCCAGTGCCTCGAGTCCTGGTTTGTCCATGTCCCCGGCTTGAAGGTAGTTATTCCTTCCAATCCCGCCGATGCCAAGGGCCTGTTAAAGTCTGCCATCCGGTGTGATGATCCTGTTCTTTACTTCGAGCATAAAGATCTCTTTCGTATGAAGGGCCCCGTGCCCGAAGGGGAATATCTGGTTCCCATTGGGAAAGCCAAGGTGGTGCGGGAAGGCACCGACGTCACCATCGTATCCTATTCCGCCACCCTGCACAAAGCCCTGAAAGCGGCCGAGGCCCTGGCCGAGGAGGGGATCCAGGCGGAAGTCGTGGATCTTCGGAGCATCGTGCCCCTGGACAAGGAGACCCTTTTCGAGTCGGTGAAGAAGACAGGCCGCCTGGTCATCGCCCACGAAGCCACCAAGAACGGCGGTGTGGGTTCGGAAGTGGCAGCCGTTGTGGCCGAGGAGATAATTGAATATCTGGATGGGCCCATTAAGCGGGTGGGGGCAAAATTTGTCCCGATTCCCTTCAGCCCGGCCCTGGAACCCCTGATGCTGCCCCAGGTGGAAGACATTATTGCGGCGGTGAAAGAAACCTTCTAGGGCAGAGAAAAGATAGCCAGTTAAAGGGGGTGATCATTGCCGAGGGTAATGCTGGAAGCGAAACAGGGGGTTGAAGGTTTCGTGTCCGGTGGACTGTAAAGATGGTCAAGAACCACAGAAAAAGAAAGGAAGTGGGGTTTGAATGAGTAAGAAGCTTTTGCGGTTCCTGGCAGCAGGGATGTTGTTGATCCTGGTTCTCAGCTGTGTCGGTTGTGGTGGCGGTGGGCAGCAGGAGCCTGCCGGCGGAGAGGGAGAAGCCGAGGGAGAAGGAGAAGAAGTAGCCTTAAAGTCTGAGTACAAGTTGACCATGAACGTTTCCACCGATACCTGCTGGGGCCAGGGCGGGGTTAAGTTCGCCGAGCTGGTCAACGAGTACACCGGCGGCAAGGTGAATGTCAAGGTATATCCCAACGCCCAGCTGGTCGGCGGTGACCAGATGCGCCAGGCGGAAATGGTCCAGAGTGGGGCCATTGACTTCATGCTGAACTCTACCATCAACATTGCCCCGACCATTCCCGAATTCGACGTCTTCAGCCTGCCCTTCATGTTCCCCAGCTATGAAGCGGTAGATGCCGTTGTCAACTCTGAGGCAGGGGAGAAGCTCCTGGATGTGTTGGGGAACTACAACATGGTCGGTCTGGGCTATGGCGAGAACGGCTTCCGGGAGCTCACCAACAACGTCCGGCCCATCAAATCCCCCGATGACATGAAGGGGCTCAAGATCCGGGTCGTCACCCCCATCTACATCGACATCATGCGAGCCCTGGGGGCCAACCCCATTGCCATGAACTGGGGTGAAGTCTTTACCTCCCTCCAGCAGGGGGTTATCGACGGACAGGAGAACCCCGTTGTCGGGATTATTATTCCCAACAAGATCTATGAGGTACAGAAATATATGACCAACTGGCACTATTCCTACGACGCCCTGGTCCTGGCCGTCAACAAGGATGTCTGGGAGAGCTTCCCTGCCGAGCTTCAGGAACAGATCCAGCGGGCTGCCGACGATGCCATGGCCTACCAGATCCAGATCAGCAGGGAAGGTTTGGCCGAAGGTAATGATTTCCTGAGGGATAAGGGTATGGAAGTAACAGACCTGACTCCGGAACAACTGGCTCCCTTCAAGGAGCTGACCAAGCCCGTGTATGACGAGTACGCCGAAAAGGTCGGCCTGGACATTGTAAAGGCCTTTGAAGAGGTTGTCGCGGGAATGCAGTAGGGCATGGGTTGCATTGGGGAGGGGTGCTTCATGCACCTCTCTCCTTTCCTGTCGAGGAGGGATGTTGATGTTAAAGTTCGTGGAAAAGTTTCAGGAATATGCCTGCGCAGTGATGCTCTTCTTTGTTGTTGCCCTGGCCTTTGCCAACGTAATCATCAGGTACCTGACCCAGGGTTCCCTGGCCTTTACGGAAGAATTGATTATCAATCTCTTCGTCTGGATTACCGTCTTTGGTGGTGCCATCGCTTTCAAGAGAAGAGCCCACTTAGCTGTGACTGCCCTGACCAACCTGTTTCCACCAAAACTCCAGAAAGCTGCCGTGGTTTTTTCTGCCCTCTGCTCCATCGTCCTTTTCCTTCTCCTCCTGTTTCATGGTTATAATCTTGTCGTGCAGGAGTATATCAACAAGATGACCACCTATTCCATGGCCCTGCCTATGTGGTGGTTCGGGCTGGCCCTGCCCGTGGGGGCGGTTCTCTTGCTTATCAGCGTGGTGCAGGTGACAATGGAAGAGCTGCGGCTGCTTGAGGAAAAGGATCGGGCCAATGGTTAGGTTAAAAAGGATGGGAGGACGGTAAAATGTCACTACCGATTGACCCAGGCTTACTTTTGCTTTTAATATTTTTTGCAATGATTTTTTTGCGGGTGCCCATCTGCGTTTCCCTCGGTCTGGCCGGCATGATCTTGGTCTACCTGACCAATCTGGGGGCCCAGATGTTTGCCCCGGTGTTCTTTGCCAATATCTCTAAATTCTCTCTTCTGGCCATTCCTTTTTTTATCCTCGCCGGGGTCCTGATGGGGAGGGCCCAGATCTCGGATAAGATTATTCGCCTCATTGCCCTCCTGGTGGGCCCGCTGAAGGGGGGTCTGGCCGTTGTCACCGTTATTACCGCCCTTTTCTGGGGTGCGGTTTCGGGTTCCGGTCCGGCCACGGTGGCTGCCCTGGGCACCATCCTGATCCCGGGCATGATCAAGGCGGGCTATGACCGGGGCTTTGCTGCGGCCCTGATGTCGGCTGCCAGCGGGCTGGCCATTGTCATTCCACCCAGCATTGCCTTTGTCGTCTACGGCGTAATCACCGGCGCTTCCATCAGCAAGCTCTTTATTGCCGGGATCATTCCGGGAATAGTAGTAGGTATTTTCCTCATTATTGCTGCCTATTTGATTTCAGTGGCCAGGGGCTACGGGGGAGAAGCCTTTGGGAGTCTGAAGGAACTGTGGGTGGCCTTTAAGGATGCCTTTTGGGGCCTGATTACCCCAGTTATCATACTGGGGGGTATCTACGGCGGTATCTTTACCCCGACGGAGGCGGCGGCGGTGGCCGTTTTCTACGCCCTCTTTGTCGGCTTCGTCATCTACCGCACCCTGACCCTCAAGGACCTTTTCGAACTTTTGGTGGATTCCTGCGTTTCTTCGGCCACGGTGATGATGGTGGTGGCCTTTGCCGGGATCTTCGGCTGGGCCATGACCGTCCTGGGGGTGGTGGAGAAGGTGTCCCAGGCGGCCATTGCCCTTACCTCCAATGAGTATCTATTGCTTTTAATTATTAATATCATCCTCTTCTTCGCCGGTATGCTCCTGGATGCCATCTCCATTTACTATCTCCTGCTGCCCATGTTGATGCCGGTCATGTCCTACTTTGGCTGGGACCCCATTTGGTTCGGTGTGGTCATGACCGTCAACCTGGCCATCGGGCAGATCACCCCGCCGGTGGCCGTGAACCTGTACGTGGGGGCAAACATCGCCAAGTTATCCATGGAAGAGATCTCCCGGGCGGTGGTTCCCTTTGTAATTGCAGCGGTACTTGCTTTACTCCTGATCATGTACATTCCGACCATCTCTACCTGGCTGCCGAATTTGATGATGTAAAGAAGGGTTTGTTATTTCCCCTTGCGGTGGCGGGAGGTGCAGAAAAAAGCAATAAAAAAAGAGGGCACGGCCCAGGGGAAGTACCCTGGATATGCCCTCTTTTTTTTCTGGAGGCGGTTGGTTCTCCTTTCCCCATTTAATCCTTACCGGTGCAGGACCGGCAGAACCCTGTTGTAAAGCAGCAGGGCAACGATGGATACCACCGTTGATTTTATGAGGTTAAAGGGTACGATGGCATAGAGGATTATTGTCCGCAGGTCGGTGATCCTGCTGTTGGCCATGGCAAAGAGCTCCACTATTTTCTCCAGGGAGAAGCCGCCGGCCTTCATATAGGCGGGAATAACGATGTAGTAATTGGAGAAGCAGGCCGTTAAGGTCATGCAGAAGATCCCCGTCAGCAGGCCCAAAAGCAGGCCCCTTTTGTCCCTGGACCTTTGGTAGACAATGGAAGCTGAGGCAACAAAGGCAGAACCGACAATAAAATTGGAAAGCTCTCCGACACCGAAGGTAAAGGTAAAGTCGAGGAGCAGGTTCATGATGTTTTTCAACAGTTCAATTATCACACCGGCCAGGGGCCCCATGGCCAGACTCCCCAGCAGTGCCGGCAGATCCCCCAGTTCCAGCTTGAGTATTCCCGGAAAGACGGGCAGGCGGACCTCGATGAGCATCAGGATGGCCCCCAGGGCAGCCAAGACTGCCATCTTTACCAGACTCCTGGTGTTAAATTCCGTTTGCCCCATTTCCACTACCTTGACGTTCATGTAATGTTACCCCCTTAAAGAAATTGATTTGCCGATAAGCAATCAACCTCCGCAGGGACCTATGGGTTTTACACAACAGAAAATGCTCCCGAGATCTTCGGGAGCACGTGAAAACAAACCCATATCTTCTCCCATCCAGACTTTAACTGTCGGTTCCGGAATTGCACCGGATCAGTCCCCCTGGGGACTCGCGGACTTTACCGCCGGTCGGGAATTTCACCCTGCCCCGAAGATAGATTGCTTATTCACTTTTCACATATATTATAAAACAAGTAGATAGAAGACGCAAGGGGTAGGGGCAGCTTTTTAGCGACAGGGTTTTCGGGGCATCCTAGCGAATAGATTTGTTAATATCAGAAGAGGGAGGTAGATGCCTGTGGATGTCATGACCGCAATCCGTACCCGCCGGAGCGTCCGCCGTTTCAGCCCAGAAGAGGTTCCCGACGACCTGCTCAGGTCTGTACTGGAGGCAGCCCACTGGGCCCCATCGGCCCACAACAGGCAGCCCTGGTATTTCATTGTCTCCAGGGAGCAGGAGAAAAGGGAGAAGATCGCACAGGCGTCGACCTGGGCCAAATTCTTACCCGCTGCTCCGGTAATGATCCTAGTCTGCACCCGCCTGGATTATAAGGGGGGACCTACACCGCAAAAAATGATCGAGTGGTTCAGCATACAGAGCACGGCGGCAGCCATCCAGAATCTCCTCCTGGCAGCCCACAGCCAGGGGCTGGCCACCTGCTGGATCGGCGACCTCAACTCCGCCTTGCTGGCAGAACTCTTCACTATCCCCAAGGGGTATGAGCCCGTGGCCATAATCGCCCTGGGATATCCGGCGGCCGCGGTTCCGGGGGCACCCCCCCGGCGGCCCCTGGAGGATGTTATCAGCTGGCAGTGAGCCATATCTCTTACTGAAAAAATTGGCACCTAGATACCCCCGGGGGGTAATTGACAGGCGAAGGATAATACTGTAAAATAAAAGGGAAAGGAGGCGATGGCATGTTTCCCCTTTTCTATGATCCAACGATGATAATTGTGCTCCCGGCCCTGCTCCTGGCCATGTATGCCCAGGCAAAGGTCCAGGGCACCTTTCAACGCTATCTGCGGGTTCCTTCGGCCCGGGGCCTCACCGGTGCCCAGGTGGCCCAGGAACTCCTGCGCCGCAATGGCCTGGAGGCTGTCCGGGTAGAAATGGTTCCTGGGCATTTGACCGATCACTATGATCCCCGCCATCAGGCGGTAAGGCTTTCTCCTGCCGTCTACAATGGCAGTTCCCTGGCTGCCCTGGGCGTCGCTGCCCACGAGACGGGCCATGCCCTGCAGCATGCCACCCAGTATCTGCCCCTGAATATCAGGCACAGCCTGGTACCTGTGGCCAACCTGGGTTCCCAGCTGGGCTTGCCCCTGGCAATCTTAGGCTTCTTCTTTTTCGGCAGTGAATTGATGGTGCAGCTGGGCATCATCCTCTTTGCCGGGGCTGTCCTCTTTCAGGTGGTAACCCTGCCGGTGGAATACAACGCCAGCAGCCGGGCCCTGGCCATGCTGGAAGGCGGCGGTTATCTGAGCCGGCAGGAGATAGGCGGGGCGAAGCAGGTTCTCAGTGCCGCGGCCCTTACCTACGTGGCAGCTACCCTGGTAGCTGTCCTCCACCTGGTGCGGCTTTTTCTCATGGCGGGGTTATTGGGGGGCAGGCGCCGCAATTGAATTCTCGGGGTATTCCTTGCTGGGAATACCCCTTTCCCTTTAGACCCTGCTCATCTCCTGGCCGCAGCAGCTTCCCGGAATTGTAGAGACGTGCCCGCAGTTGTCACAAACATAGCTGCCCTGGATCAACATGGCCTGTCCGTGGCAAAAGTCGGGTAAATTGGAAGTTCGCTTGCACTCCCTGCAGATAAAACCCATTATTTTCACCTCCTGCTAGGGTCTGCCTGTAGTATTGCCAAAAGGAAGAAAAATTAGTCCCTTTGGCCGAGGAATTGACAGCCGGCCATAGCTTGCATATTATATGGGTAAACTATTCCATGAAAGAGGGAGAGCCATGAAGGTAGCTGGCATCCTTTTGATATTGGCGGCTATTATAATCCTCCTCGGCTATGGTTTTTATGAAATAATGCTGACGGCTGATATTCCCTTTTGGATCAGGACCGGCTTGACCCTTTTGGCCGTCGGCCTTTTGCTGGCCCTCATCGCCCTGCTCAGGGAACGGGCCGATGACAGGAAGAGGGAGGCTGAAGAGAATGATCATAGTTAACACACCGGAGGTGCCGGGGCGGCGGGTCACGGCTGCCCTGGGATTGGTCATGGGGAGTACCGTCCGGTCCAAGCATATCGGCAAGGACATCACGGCCGGTCTGCGGACCCTGGTCGGCGGCGAGATCAAGGAGTATACCGAGATGCTGGAGGAGGCCCGCAAGGAAGCCCTACGGCGGATGGCCAAGGAGGCCCAGGCCCTGGGGGCCGATGCTGTTGTCAATGTTAGATTTGCCACCTCCCAGACCATGTCGACGGCTGCGGAACTTTTGGCCTATGGTACGGCCGTACGCTTAGAATAAAGGGAAGACCGCCCTGCTGCAAGGGGCGGTCTTCTTTATAGGGCTATGGGGTATTTTCCCAGTGGATGTCGACCCTGTCACCGGCCTTGATGGGAGTGGTGAAATCGGCCTCCCGGCCGTTGACCTCCATTACCAGCCGTTTCCCCTTCCCCTGGGAACGGGGGTCGTAAACGGTGAAGATATCTGCCAGGAGGGTTTCCTTAGGCCGGGAGAATTGAATGTCGGCCCCGTCGGGCACAGGGGTGGTAGGGGAGGCCGGTTCACCATTGACAGTCACCGTTATCCTCCGGGCCAGCTGAAAGGGTTTATTGTTGAGGGTGAGGGGGAGGCTCTCCTCGGGGTTGTCCAGGATATCCTGTAGGCTGGGCACAGGGTTAGCCTTTTCGTAGGCAATGGCATCCCCCGGCTCCACCGGGGTCTCGGGGCTGGCCGGGCGCCCGTTTACCGCCAGGCGATAGCCGGACCAGCCGATGGTCTTCTTCTCCCCGTTCAGGGTGTAATTGTAAACCCGGGCTGTGAGCTCCTCCTCTGCCAGGCCCTGGTCCAGGAGGACTTTTTTTAAGGGCTGGCGATAGATTATTTCCAGCCTGGCCCGGTCGGGGACGGGGGTGGACAGGTCCCTGACCTCCCTCCCGTTGAGAAAGACCAGGGGCGGGAGGGGGACAGGCTGGTTGTTGACCTGGACCGTCAGATCTTGGCCGGCGAGGAGGTCGCCGACACAGGCGGTGGCATCCCGGCCATCCCGGGGGGGATGAAACTCGAGCCGGTCCCCATCCTCGAGGGGCGTATCCAGGCTTGCCTCCCTGCCGTTGACGAGAATCCGGGCCGGTTCCCCCAATTCCCCTTTGATAGATCTGATCTGTCCGTTCACTTCCACCGTCAGGGCCAGGCCGGGGCGGGGGTAGAGCCGCTCCCACTGGCAGTCGGAGGCCAGGAGGGCGTCGGCCACGGTGGCCCCTTCCAGATTCCACAGGTGGATGGGGCTGCCATTGACAAAGACCCGGTGATAGCTGAAGGGGTGGCCGCTGAAGGCCCAGACGCCGATGCCGATGGGGGTAACGGCCTCCGGCCCCTTCAGTTTCCGTGCCTGTCCCTTAATACCCTCCAGGGCTTCCCGGGTTCTTATTCCCACCCGTCCTGTGCTTAGACCCAGGGCTGCGGCCAGTTTTTGGGGAAGAAGGGGTGTGAGGCTGCCCCCGCCCACCAGGATGACCCCATCGGGGGGCCCCTGGTTCAACCCCAAAATTGCTTCTGCTATTGCCTGGGCCAGTTGGGTTACCGTGGGCTCCAGGCCTGCCCTTACTTCTGCCGTCGGCAGGGACATGGTGTTGCCCAGGATGTCGGTAAACTTAACTTCCTCCCCGTCCAGGCGGCGTTTCAACTCCTCTCCCCCGGGAAAGTCCAGCAAATAGCTGCTGCAGAGGGCTTCCGTTATTTCGTCCCCCGCCCGGGGGATCATGGCATAGGCAAAGATGGTCCCCCTGCGGCTGAGGGCAATGTCCGAGGTCCCGGCCCCGATATCCACCAGGGCCAGGTTCAGATTCCGCATCCCCGGGGGCAGGGCGACGTTGAGGGCGGCGATGGGTTCCAGGGTTAAGGTGAGGACATTCAGGCCGGCCCTTTCCAGAACGGCCAGGAGGCTGTCCACCACAACCTGGGGCAGAAAGGTGGCGATAACCTCCACCCCGATTTCCTGTCCCCGCTGCCCCACCAGGTTTACTATAGGGGAACCTTCCAGGTAATAGTGGAAGACGCTGTAGCCGACGCACAGATACCGGCCATTGTCCTGGCTGGCGGCGGCCAGTTCCGACTGGGCCTGGCGCACCGCCTCCAGTTCCAGGACCTTGACTTGGTCCCTGGTGACCGCCTGCCCCGGGGCAGGTTGGTGGCAGGCCGTCCCGTGCCTTGTTATTAAGGATCGGCCGGCGGCGGCTACCGCCACCTGTTCCAGTTTCTGGCCAAGGCGTTTTTCTAATTTCTCCTTTATCTTTATGACAACCCTGGCAACGGCTTCGATATCGTGGATCTGGCCCTCGAACATAGAACGATTTTCATGCTCTTCGATCTCGGCTGCCTTAATCTTGTACCCATTACCATCGGTGGCCAGCACCAGGCCGACGATGGTCCGGGTTCCGATATCCAGGGCAAAGACCAGGGGTTCTGCGGCCATAGGAATTTCCCCCTTACTAAATGAGGTCATTCCTATAATTTGTCATCCTTCGCCAATTTTCCTGCTGCAGGCTATTCCTTTCTGCGTCCCTTGGGGCAGATGTAGACACAGAGGCCGCAGACAGTGGAGGAGCTGGGAAACTGGTACCCCAGCTCTCTTTGGTAGGAATCGGTATATTCCTTGCACGCCCTGGCGTCGAAGCGCATTTCGCGATCTTCCTCCGGCTTGAAGGGTCTCCCGGTGAAGGCGGCAGCGGGGCAGATATCTACACAGGCGCGGCATTTCCCGCATTCGGATTCTGCCAGGGCGGAGTTGGCCGGCAGGGGGGCGTTGGTCAAAATGGTGGCAAAGCGCACCCGGGGGCCGAATCTGCGGGTCACCAGGAGGCAGCTTTTCCCAATCCAGCCCAGGCCGGCCAAATGGGCGACCAGTTTATGGGAAATCAGGCCGTGGAGCTTATCGGGCAAGAGGCTCTGGGAGGCAGGCACGGGAAAAGTTTTATACCCCTCACTTTCCAATTTTTTGGCCACCAGGAGGGCAACCCGGTCCAGGGTTTGGTTGACCGTTGTATAGAGATTGAAATAACTGGCCAGGACAGCCGGATCCCTGCTGCCCAGCCTGTCGATGAGGCCGTGGGTGAGGCCCAGCCCCAGGGAAATGGCCCGGGGGAAGCTGGCGACCACTTCCTGCCCCTGCTTATCGAGATAGGGGCGGGCAGCTTCCAGGTCGGCAACCCCCACCAGATCGATGCCCTTGTCCAGGGCATTGTTCTGGATCTCTCCCCACAAGCGGTCAGCCTTCATTCTACCAATCCTCCCCTAAATATTTTCTCAATAAAGATTATTCTTCGAAAGGTTGCCAATACCTTTTTTGACAGGGGATAGCAGTGTTTTTCCGGTCGAATACTCTGCTGGCAAAAACCCCTTGCAGTCCCCACCAAAGTATGGTAGAATTGAGCCATAAATAGCAAAAATCCATAGAGTGAAATTGATGAAGGGGAAGAGTAACCCCGATGGAAGGTTACAGAGAGCCGCCGGTGGTGGGAGTGCGGTACTGGAAGTCGAGGCGAATGGGCCCCGGAGATGGTGCTGTGAAGAGAAGTAGCGGCATCCGGTAAATCTTCCGTTATCGCAAGATAGGATATCGCCGATATGGCCGTATCCGAAAAGAGTGGTTTTACATTTGGGTGGCAGCGCATTTTATCCTAAAGATAAAATGCTTTTTGTTTCTAAGGGGCCCCTAGGTGTAAGACAAGATGGGTGGCACCGCGGAATGATTTCGTCCCTGTTTTTCAGGGGCGATTTTTTTTTGGAAAGCAATTAAGGAGGTGAGGTCCAATGACGTGAAGGAACCATAAAGATAAACTCTATAATTGGCAGAGACTTGGAAGAAGGTTGTGGAAGGGCCTCACCGGGCTGCGGCAGCAGCCGGAAAGGTAATTGGAGAGTTAGAGTGATTGTCAAAAACTTTTTGGGATGGAGGAGAAAAAATGAAAATTAAAAATATGGTAATTACGGCTTTGCTGATGGCTATCGGCCTTGTGCTGCACCAGATTGTTCCCCCCATAGTTGGTGGTATGAAACCAGACTTTTTGCTGGCCATGCTCTTTATTGCCCTTTTTATCGACGATTCCCCTAAAAACGCCCTGGTGGCCGGGCTCCTGGCAGGCATCTTTTCCGCCCTAACCACCGGTTTTCCCGGGGGCCAGATTGCCAATATGTGTGATAAATTGGTCACATCCTTTGCCGTTATGGCTATGATCAAGGCAACGGCCAGCTTCAACAGGCACATATCGGTACCCCTGGTTGCCTGCCTCGGCACCCTGATTAGCGGCACCGTCTTTCTGGCGACGGCCCTTGTGGTTGTGGGCAGCCTACCCGTGGCTTTTCCGGTGCTCTTTGTCACTGTGGTCCTGCCGGCTACCCTGGTAAACGCTGTCACCACCTACGTCGTTTACAACATGGTCTTTTCGGCAGCGAAGACCCTGGATCTGGTGTAGGCAGTGGGTTTGCCCCACCTTGACAAATACCAGCTTTTGCAGTATAAATATACTCATGGTAAGTCCACCCAAAAGCCAGGAGGTGTCCATCTTGCCAACCTACGAATATAAATGTCCCAATTGCGGTGTTTTTGAAGAATTCCAATCTATAACTGCACCGGCCCTGGAGAAATGTCCTACCTGTGGGAGCGAGGTTCGGCGCCTGATAAGCAGAAATGTCAGCGTCCTTTATAAGGCTTCCGGCTTTTATACTACCGATTATGGCACCAATGCCCATAAGCAAAGTGAAGGCAAGGCTGGGGAAAAATCATCAGCTGCCAGTTAAGTGGGTAATGCCCGGGGTTATTTCCCGGGCATTCTAGTATCCAGGGCAGGGGGCCGGTTGGCCTGGGCCAGGGTAGGGCAGGCAGCCGGCAAATCCTTGCCTTTTGGCAAAGGCAAATCTCTTTCTTAAAACATATAATGGGGTTTGAGATGGGTAATGGAATTGGAAACAAGGAGGAGAGTTAATGGGGAATTTGACCTTATTTGCCACTGCCTTTATGGTAGCCTTCTCCGGGGCTATGATGCCGGGCCCCCTGCTCACCGTTGCCATTAACCAGAGCCTGCGCCGCGGCATTGTGGTAGGGCCCTTGATCTCCCTGGGTCATGGGTTGATGGAAATCCTGGTTGTCGGGGCCCTGCTGGTGGGCTTGGGCCAGCTCCTGGAGCATGGTCTGGTGGCGGCGGCAGTGGCCCTGGGAGGGGGCCTGGTCCTGGCCTGGATGGGTTACGGCATGATCCGGGAGGGCTGGCAGGGGGAAATCTCTCTGGATTTGGAGCAGGGGAAGGAGCAGCGGGATGGGAAGGGGGCCTTTGCCGCCGGGGTTGTGGCCACCGTTGCTAACCCCTACTGGCTCTTGTGGTGGGCGACCATCGGCGCCAATTTTGTTGCCCTGGCCCGGCAGGGAGGCGCCCTGGGCTTGGTTTCCTTCTTTTCCGGCCATATCCTGGCCGATTTCCTCTGGTATACCCTGGTGGCCTTTTTAGTCTTTACCGGCAAGGGGCTCCTAACCGATAAACTCTACCGGGGCCTGATAGTGGTCCTGGGCTTTTTCCTGGTCGGCCTGGCCCTGTACTTTATCTTTTCCGTCGGCCTCAGCGGCCTGGGGCTTTTGGGGTAGCTTAAAGACCTCTATTACCGGGTATGAAAAACCCACCCGCGGCGGGGTGGGTTTTTCATACCCTATTTTTCCTTTAGCAGGTACAAGCCCGGCTGCCCTATTTGGACAATGGCCATATTCAGGGGCATGTGCCAGTAGAGGGAGCCCTCCAGCCAGCGGTCCAGGGCGGGGTTGTAGCGGTAGAAGGCCGGTTCCCGGTTCTGGGGCAGGCCGGTGAAGGTAAGCTGCAGGTCCCGCCGGAAGCGGGAGATTTCTACCTGGCTGCGGTCCCTTTGGAAATAGGCGCTGATTCTATAGAGCTGGCCCTGTCCCCGGCCGGGGGCCAGGCGCGTCAGCAGCTCTTTTTCCGGCCCCTGGACCATTTCCAGGCTGATGACGCCGTAGTCGGAAGAGCTCCTGCTAGCCCCCAGGGCCGTCAGGGGGAGGGAGAGCTGGAATTCCCTGGCCTTTAAAAGGAGTATTCCCTCCTTCCGCAGCTCCCGGGCAGGGATAAAGATTTGGAATTTCTTCACCCCGGCGTAGGCTGGCCCCTGGAGATCGAGGGTGTAACTGGACTGGCTGCGGAAGTGGTCCTCCTGGAGGACAACCCTGGCCGTGTCGCCCACGATCTGGTAAACGTCTGCCGGGGGATAGGCGGGGGATGTTATTCCCTTGGCCCGCTCTGTCCGGGCAGTGACCCTTATGGTACTGAAGTCTGAGGCCCCGTAGAGGTTGACGGCCCGGATTTCAAAATAGTAGCGGGTGTTGGGCTCAAGGCCCGTCAGGTAAATATAGTTTTCTGCGCTGGCCCCCATGAAGCTCATTTCCCTTCTGCCGCTGGGGCGGCCGTAGACTTCATAGCCCAGGGCCCCCGGCATGGCCTGCCAGGTGAGGCCGATGACGGTGTCTTCCACCAGGAAGATGGTGACATCCTCCGGAGCCTTAGGGGGACCGACGTAGAGGAAGGCTCCGGGGGCCGTGGCCTCAGTTCCGTCGGGGTTTACTACCCTGATATCCACCGGGCCGGGGTCGTGGGCGGGGGTTGTCACCAGCAGTCTTTCTGGCCCTTCTTCTACTACCAGGGCGGGCTCGGTGCCGAAGTAAACCCGTACGCCGGCGTCAAAGTTTGCCCCGCTGATGGTCACCTGCTCCCCGCCGGCAGTATGTCCCTGGTTGGGGTCGACACTGGTAATGGTTGGGCCGGGCACTTCCTTGTAGAGGAAGCCGCCGGGCAGGATGGCGGCCCCGCCGTCGGGGTTGATGACGACAACATCCACAGGCCCGGCCCCACCCGGTGGAGTCAGCACAGTTAATTTACCCGGGCCTTCGTAGCGGACTTCCTGGGCCGGGCGGCCGCCGAAGAAGACCACGGCACCCTGTTGGAATTTAGCCCCGGTGATGGTAACGGGGGTGCTGCCCGTGGTCCGGCCCCAGTCGGGATCGAGGGCATGGATCTCCGGTGCATCTTCGGGCTGAACGTACTCGAAGCCCTTTTCCAGGAGGTCGCTGCCGCCGTCGGGGTTGATGACCAGGACATCAACCCTTTGGGGGGCCCGGACTGGGGGCAGCCAGGCAATGGCCTGGGTAGCATCTTCCACCACTACTTCGGTGGCCTGCTGGTTGCCAAAGTATACCTCCATGCCCGGGGCAAAATTTTCCCCGGTTATCACGATGGGGATGCCCCCGCTAACCGGCCCTATGGCCGGATCGAGGCCTAATATTTTGGGCGAAGCGGGTATCTCCCGGTAGGTAAAGGCCCTTTCCAGGAGGAAGGAGGCCCCGTCGGGGTTGTAGACAAAGATGTCGTAGGTCCCGGGTTCTCCCGGGGGAGTGAAGACAATTATCTCATCGCCGTAGTTGTGTTCGTTGATATTGCGTACCTCAAGGCCTTCGTAAGCCTCGTTGTAGCCGATGAAAACCCGAACCCGGCCGTCGTCGCCATAGTAGAAGTCCTGGCCGATGATCCGGATTCTGGTCCCGCCGGTCACCGGCCCCTCGTCGGGTATGACGGCCGTTATCCTGGGAATGCTGTCCTGGATTTCCAGGTATTCGAAGCCATCCTTTAAGATATAGCTGGCACCGTCGGGGTTGACCACCATAACATCCCGCTTTCCGGGGCTACTTGCTGGGGTCCGGGCGACAATGGTTTCGGCATCGACTACATTGACATCGGTGGCCGGCGTGGTACCGAAGAAGATCCTGGCCCCAGGGCGGAAATCTTCACCCCTGATGATGACCCTGGTTCCCCCGCCGGTGGGCCCGATGTCGGGGATGATTTGGTCGATAACCGGCCGGGTCTCCCGCAGCCTGAAGGTTAGGGCCTGTTCCCTTCTGGCCAGGGAGGTGTCGGGGTTGACGACGGTGACATCATAGGTCCCCGGTGCCAGGCGGGGGGTGCGGATTTCGATGACCGCCCCCAGCTGGTCCCCGGTGACAGGATTGCCCTCTTCGTCCCGGACAGCCACTATCTCTGCCCTTTCGTAGCCGATGAAGACTTCTAGCTTTGTCCCTTCTGGATCTTCCAGGTCCCCCGGCTGAAAGCCCTGCCCTTCAATGATGACCGGGTTTTCATTGTAGGCCAGAACCAGATCGGGAAAGACGGAGCGGATCCGTACCGAAAGGCCGGGTTCCGGGAAGGTGTAGGTAAAGAAATCATCGGCAATGGCAACGGCGCCGTCTTCATTTATGACGGTAACCCGAACCTCTATCCCTTCTTTTTTCCTCTCCCCGCTGTAGGGGGGTGTTTTGGCCCTGATGGTAAGGAGGCCGTGCTCGTCTATGGCGGCCTCCTCCAGGCCGAAGTAGAGGCGGGGGTTGTCGAAGTTCTGTCCCGAGACAACGACACTGGTGCCCCCCTGGTAGGTTCCCTTGTCGGGAACAAAGCCCTTGATTTCCGGCCTGCTGGGGGCCCAGATAAAGGTGATGGCATCGGCCCGCACCGCCTGCCCGCCGTCGGCGTTGGTGATGGTGAGGGTGTAGCGGCCCTCGGGATATTCGCCGCTTTCCAGGGCCGGGATGCGGAAGACCAGGCCGTCGTCCCTCAGCTCCCACTCCTGGCAGGTAATGTCCCTGGGACCGGAGAGCTTGATGGTGAGCTCGCCAGCGGCGCCATCGGGCTGGGGATTAAGGGTTAATGGATCCTCCTGTTTAAATTCCCCCAGGAAATCCCTGCCCTGTACCCCTATGATGTTGCCGCCCCGGACCGAGGCGTAGGCCGGCTCTACAGCGCTGATCTCCGGCTGGCTCAGGTAGTAGAAGGGGAGGGTTTGCACATCGCCCTTCAGGTTTGTGACCCGGACCTGGGTCCAGCCCGTCTCGCCGGGGGGAACCACCACCCGGAGGACGTATTCGGCTTCTTCTTTCTGCCAATACCCTATCTTTTCCATTTCTTGCTCTGGCACTTCATCCTTCATCATCAGCTCTACCTGATGGGCTTCGGTGTCGCCGAAGAAGACCCGGGGGCCGTTGATGGGAGAAACACTTTCAAGGTACACCACATCACCGCCCGTCCGTTTGGCCCAGTTGGGAGTGACGGCCTCTATTTTTAGGTCAAATTCGTCCATGACATATTCGTAAGCATTCTCCAGGACAAGGGTCCCGAAGGGGTCGATCAGGGTGACGTCCACTACGCCCAATTCGTGGCGGTCTGTAACCACGGTGAGATGGGTACCATCAGCCGCTACTTCCAGGTTCGTTCCCGGTTGGCTGCCGAAGATGATGGCTGTGACCAGGTCCAGGTTGGCCCCCGTTATGGTGACCCGCTGTCCCCCGGAAGCGGGGCCGCTTTTGGGGAATAACTGGGCGACACTCATGTCGGTATCCCGGTAGATGAAGCCCCGGGGGAGGTAGCCCGCAGCATCGCCAGTTTCGTCCTTTCGCACCACCCGTACGGTAACAGGGCCTGGTATCTCTGCCGGAGGCAGGATTACCCTCTGCCACTGGGGAAGGAGTGTGCCCTCATCGTCCCAGTGTCCTTCAAGTCCCGGCGGTGGGCCGATGGTGGGCGTCCCCACAAGCTGGGCCTGGTTTTCGCCAAAATAGACTTCCATATTTTCACTGAAATTGTAGCCGATGACATAGATGGGCTCGGGCCTATCGGGGGTGGTGCCCTCCAGGGGACCCTCATTAGTCCGGCCCAATTCCAGCAGCTTTTCATTGGTATTCATGACGGCCAGTACCTGGGGCTCATCCCAGTAGTCCACCAGGGTGAAGGCATCTGGAAGCACAGCTTCCTCTACTATTCTCAAGGTTTTTCCAGATTCGTTATCTTTAACAATTGTCAATACTCTGAGGGTAACGGGTAGGCGCCCTTGGGGTCCGTCGGTGGGGGCCTTCCCCAGGATACTATCGTAGTTTTCCCAGGTGAGGTCTTTAAGTTCTGCATCTCCGATATAGGCTTGCACGTTGATACTTTCTATTTCCCAATTCTCGGGCTTGTTATCGAAAAGAGGTGTCATTGTTCTCCAGTCTGGTATATTGCCGCCTTCTATCCGCACCCAGATAGGATCTTCAGCCAGCCTAGGTCCAGTACTAGGGCTGATCCGTTGAATGGCGGCCGATGGGGTCTTGTAGAAGAACTCCTTTTCCGAAATAGCTCTAGCCTTATCCGGGTTCTCAACCCTGATCTTAACAAAACCACCGCCCCAGTGAGGGGGGCTTTTGACTACAATTTCTGTCAAGGTCACGGATTCTATGTCGCTGACATCGACTTTTGCGTTCCCAAAGTAAATATCGGGGTAGATGGGTTCCCCTTCTTCGTTCCTATCTATAATAAAGTTCCTTCCCTCTATGGTGACCCAGGTTCCCCCGCCTGCCCCGCCGCCGTCGGGGGTAAAATCCTCAATTACCGGTTCGCTGAGCTCTTCGACAACATAAGTAAAAGCATTTTCTTTCGTTACTTTTTTATCGCCTTTGACTATAACCACAACGTCCATGATACGAGCATCATCGCCGTAATCACCGGGTCCTGGGGCCATCCACGGGTTTGTTGTAATTTCTATAGTGTTGTTGGTAACTTTTTCTACTTTTTGCCTAATAGTGATTTCATGGTCTCTATTGTAGAATTCTACCTCGACGTCTTCACTGGCACTTCCAAAATGAAGGCCAGTGATAATGACTGTGGTGTTCCCTGTCACGGGGCCGTAATTTGGGTATACTTCGTGAATGAAAGGATATGGCTGCTCATCTTCCTGCGCCAGTACCGGCAGCCCGCTTCCAAGGATGGTAAGCACCAGCTGTAAAAATATCATTAGAGAAGCCAATAGTCTCCGGGCCTTCATCTCCATGCCCTCCCTAAAATAGTGCTATTTTTAATTGGGCCACTATGGCCTTTAGTTCTCACTAGGAATATTCGCCATTTTAGTCCCGAAGCCTTTCGCCAAAAGGTTTTTTTATCCATTCTTTACAAAATAGTCGTCAGGGGCAGCCGGTGGGTATTTTTGTGGTCTTTTCCTGGCAGTCAACTTACCGGTTTTTGCCAACTGCTTTAACAAGACAGCCTGCCAAATAAAAAGTTATAGGAAATTATAAAAAAATCTCTAATTGTGCAGGAAGTGGGAGACCAGGGGAGAATTATATAAAGATAGCAAAAATAAACAAGAGAGACATTTATCGTTTAAAAGAGGGGAGAAAGGAGGGCAGAAATATTGGAGGCTTCTGATTTTGACCTGGGCGCACGGATCAGGAGTATAAGAA
>FZPS01000122.1_pt53 | contig 89665 bp, 76 predicted proteins | sample 1817821 | NCBI WGS metagenome assembly FZPS01 (sample SAMEA104158645, study PRJEB21678) | metagenome | place: Germany | collected 2015-04-21
CCACGGAGCGCTCCCATCCGTCCCCCCACCCTGCCCGCGCTCCTCCCCCCGTCCCTACCGGGGGGGCAGTACCCGGGCGTATATCCGGTGGAAAGCCGTCCGTCCTCCAGGATGCAAACCCCTGGATGGTGTGAAAAAGGTCGATACTCTCCTCTGTTGAGAGTGCCGGTAATTGAGAATCATTGCACTAGTTGTCATCGGGAGCGTCTATGCAGAGACAGGCAGCGCCTGCATTGAAGCGGCCGGGATCCCGTCGTGCGGGTGCTCACGGGGCGTGCTGGCATCGAGGAGCTGAAAACAGGAGTCCCTCATGCCGGGCACGGTCTTCGGGTGCGAGGAGCAGGCCGAACGGCTGGTTGCATACTGAAACGAGATCCTCACGCGGATCGGGTCGAACCTCGCTGATATCCCCGAGGATGATCGGAAGCCAGATGGGCGCAGTGCGTGGGGTGATGATATGATCCGCGCTTGCGGCGGGATTAACGTCGCCGGGGGATCGATCAGAAGAGTGGCAGCGAGATCTCCTCCGAAGAGGTCGCCCGGTGGAACCCTGAGGTCATCTCTCTTTGTGGGGTTCGCGGCGGTATGAGCGGGAAGACCCGTCCTTCAGGTCGGGGTAGTTCACAAGTTCAGGGATCGGTTGGCAGAGGTCCCCGGCAAGGTCGCGGGAGCCCTTGCCCTCCTGGTCCTCAATAACCTCTTCTGCACCCCTGATTGCACCATCTCCCCCGGGAGCGGGCTCGTCGAACTCGACCGGGCGCTCATGAGCGCCGGGCACCCGCTCTGCCACCCGCAGGCCCTCGAGACCATGCTCTGGAGCCCGGGATACTCCGGTATCGCCAGCTTCCCCCACGAGACCGGAATGGGGTATGGAGTCCTCTTCTTCGCGACGAAAGGTGGCAGGACCGGGCAACTCCAGGACGGTGTCCGGGTTTCTGGCTGCGGGGGATGTTGCAGACCGGAGCAGGGTGGACTCAGATGAGGGACAGCACGATCCCCGGCGATACCGTCCGGATCCTCGAGGAGCGTCTCGGAGAGAGGATGGATGATGTGACGGTTGAGCGGGTGGTTGTGGGGGTCTTCTTCACGGGGGTATCTGCGCAACGCCCACAAAGTCAATCCCGGAAGCGGTCTGTTGCCCGGGTTCAGCAGAGGCGATGCCACACTCTGGAAGGCTCCGGGAACGGAAGATCAGAGCCTACATCGCCGACGCTCTTGGCGACTGGCCGATGCGCAAGGCGCCCGGGATTGCGGTCGTGAGCGCTCTCTCGGCGCTCGCAGATGACGTCTCTCCCCGGCAGGACTATACGGTCATCCGCGGCGTCGATGCAATCGACCTCATCCCGCTCTCTGAGAGCGGAAATGTCGTGATCATCGGGGCGCTGACCCCGTACCTGCGTGCCCTGAAGCAGGCGGGCAGGCCGTTTCGGGTCATCGAGATGGACCCCCGCACCCTCAAGCCAGACGAGCTCCAGTTCTTTGTGCCGATTGAGGAGACAGGCCGGGTTGTCCCGTGGGCTGATACCCTCATCATCACCGGCACCACACTGATCAACGGGACGCTCGAGCACCTGCTCGAACTCGCCCGGCCGGAGGCCACGGTGGTCGTGCTCGGGCCCACGGTGAGCATCCTTCCCGACGCCCTCTTCGCGCGCGGCGTGGATATCGTCGGCGGCGATGCGGTGACCGATCCCGACCGCCTCCCGGACATCCTTGCTGAGGGCAGTTCCGGCTACCACTTCTACGGGAAGGGGGCCGACCGGGTCGCGGTCCAGCGGTCATTTTCCTCGTGAGCGAACGGGAGGGGGGCGTGGCCGGCCCCTCCTCCGGGGTGATAACCCCTGCAAGTCCACTGCTACGTCAGCGAGCCGGGAGAAAGACTGGTTTTATTGTGCAGAAGGAGGCTACGCCATGAGTGTTCCATGCGAAGGGGACTGAATCGCCCGTGGGATCGATCAGTCCCGGAACGTCGACTCGATATGCTTCCTTGCAGCCGCGGTCGTCTCCCGGCCCTGCGGGGTCCGCTTGATAAACCCTATCTGGATCAGGTAGGGTTCATAGACCTCCTCGACCGTCCGCACCTCTTCTCCGACCGAGATCGCGATCGTCTTGACCCCCACCGGCCCGCCGTCGAAATCGTATGCGATCACCGAGAGGATGCGTCGGTCGAGCTCGTCCAGGCCCAGCCGGTCAATCCCGAGCATGGTCAGCGCGAGGTCGGCGGTCTCCCCGTCGATGCTCCCATCCCCCCTGACCAGGGCGAAGTCACGCACCCGACGGAGCAGGCGATTTGCGATCCTGGGTGTTCCGCGGCTCCGCTTCGCGATCTCGAGCGCGCCGTCGGCGGTAATCGGGGTCTGCATGATCGCGGCGCTCCGCTGGACGATCTTTGCCAGGTCCCCGACCTCGTAGAGGTTGAGCCGGAAGACGAACCCGAACCTGTCTCTGAGTGGAGACCCAAGCAATCCGACTTTTGTTGTCGCACCGATCAGGGTGAACTCCTCAAGCGGGAGCTGGACAGACCGCGCTCCCGGTCCTTCGCCGATCATCACGTCGATGCAAGAATCCTCCATCGCCGGGTAGAGGATCTCCTCGACAACCGGGTTTAAGCGGTGGATCTCGTCGATGAAAAGGATATCACCCCTGGAGAGGGCTGTCAGCTGGGCGGCAAGGTCACCCGGCCGGTCCAGCACCGGGCCGGTGGTTGTCCTGACCGCTGCCCCCATCTCGCGGGCTATGATCCGGGCAAGCGTTGTCTTCCCCAGGCCCGGCGGCCCGGAGAAGAGGATATGGTCCAGGGCCTCCCCACGACGCTTTGCGGCCTCTATAGCGATGGCAAGGGTCTCTTTCACCTGGGACTGACCCACAAACTCGTCAAACCGCGTCGGCCTGATCGTGGCATCGTCTGCCTCTTCTGGCAGGGTGGCAGGTGAGATGATTCGTCTCATGCTCGCTCCCGCAGGCGGGTGAGAGAGGCACGGATCAGGTCCTGCACTGTTGGGGCGGGGAGGTCGGAGAGGACGGCGTCGACTGTCTCCTCTGCCTCACGCTCAGAGAACCCAAGCGATATCAGGGCGCTCACCGCGTCGCAGGCCTCCGCCTGGCGCCTGCCACCGGGCAGCGTCGCTGCACACTTCTTCATCTTGTCTTTCAGTTCCAGGATCAGGCGTTTGGCGCTCTTTGGCCCGATCCCCGGGATCCGGGTAAGCGTCTTTTCGTCGTCGTTTAAGATCGCGATCGCGAAGTCTTCAAATGAGATCCGCGAGAGGATGTTCATGGCAGTCTGAGGGCCGATCCCGGTGACACCGATCAGGATCGTGAAGAGTTCCCGTTCCCGCGGGTGGGAGAACCCGTAGAGCTGGATGTCGTCGTCACGGACCACCATATGGGTGTGCACCATGACACGGCCCTGTGACTCCAGAAGGTCCTGCAGCGTGGGCTCTGTGACCTGCACTCGATAGCCGACGCCGCCGATATCGATCACCACCCACCGGTCCCCGGTGGATGCCAGTTCTCCAGAGAGATGGTCTATCATTATATCATAAGCGCAGAGATCCCCGCCCCGGCTTCAATGGGGGAGGAAGCGCGCCCTCCAAAGTTTTTTGTCGTCTGAAGGCGACACGGGATGTGTCTTAACTCTCCGCTGACGCTTGCAAGACTCTTTTCTCACTGTTGCAACCTGCGGATGAGGTGCACAGGCGGGAGGTGAGGTCGAGAGTAGCCGGTTGAGTCTGTCCCCCGTGACAGATGGTCGGTAGCGGTCGACCGGTACGAATAAGGCTGCTTGCAACCAGCCTTCGTGTGCATGAAATTGGAACGTTGTGAGGACATCGAGACTCCTTCTCGTGACAAGCCGCCGATTTTTGCCAGTGGTAGTTGTCGATCATCGCACCATATTGATGTGACAGAGTGCGATGGCAAGGCCGTCTGCGGCGTCGTCTGGCCGGGGTAGTTCCTGCAGGCAAAGGAGCCGCCGCATCATCTCCTGCACCTGATGCTTCTCGGCGCGCCCCGACCCGGTCACCGCCAGCTTGATCTGGTTTGGAGTGTACTCCGCGACCGGGATCCCCCTCTGCTCCGCGGCAAGGAGGATGACGCCGCGCGCTTCACTGACGTGCATGGCAGAGGTGATGTTCCTGGAGAAGAAGAGCTGTTCCAGGACGACGCACTCAGGGGTGTACTCGTCGAAGAGCAACGATATCTTCTCATAAATCTCCAGCAGCCGCCGGGAGGGACGTTGGTTGCTCCCGGTCTCTATGCAGCCGAAGGCCAGGGGAGTCGGGTAGGGGTCGCATCTCTTGAGAACACCGTACCCGGTTCTCGCCACCCCGGGGTCAATCCCGATCACGGTGCCTTCACCAGGGGGTGTACTCCTCATGCATAAGTACTCAGTTCTCCTGCTAGATACCTATTTCGCGGGTTTTGTGTCGATATCAGGAGCCCTGATCGGCGGGATCCAGCAGGGGTGGACCGATCCTGGAAGCGGCGGTGAATATGTCTGCCGGCCGTTCTTCCCTCTGTGTTAGAGGGGTCTTATCCCGCGGCCAACGACCGGTGCAAGCGTCATCAGCTACACCGCGATGACCACCTAGATCATGTTCACCGGGATTACCGAACAGGAGGGTCCATGCCCGGAGATATCCAGGCGGTGCAGCAGCGCGCGTGATGAAGGAGGTGATCCCGTCGATGCCCGACTACGTGGATATCAGGGAGACACTCAAGTCAGTCAACTATCCCTTCTCCTGTCAGGACATGATACTGTGGAGGGGGATCATGCTCTTTACGGGCTTTGCGATTCAACTTCTCCCCGGTGACGCGGGAGAGACTGCAAACAGGCTCGTTGACGAAAGCCCATGCAAGCGATGTCCCAACGCCTGCATTCCGTTCCCGGTATGACCGCACGCGAGGTAGACGAGCGCTCGGCCTGGCTCGGGCGGTTATCGGGGTGAACGAACCCGCAGGCGCTGCACTGCTGGTTCATATATGCTCCATCGATCACCTTCACCGCAACTCGGCTCTCCGGGCCCTGTACTCGATGAAGGTTCGGAACTGGTGGTCGCGCTGATCGCGTGCGTCTAACCGTAGTCACTGGAGAATGCCGGTCAGGTCTTCCAGGGCAATCCCCCGCTTCGTGCCTTCTGCCGCGCAAACGATTCTCTTGCTGAACGTAGCCGGTGAGGGCGTTTGAGATGACGACCCCCATGAGTCTCGATATGGGCCCCGAAGAACGATTCCTTTCTTGCGTTCACCCACAGTCTGCGGGGAGTGTATCCTCTACCCATGCGGAGGAGCTACGGGCGCACCGGTCTACTTGCGATAACTACAATATTCAAGTAGCCTCCAGCAGAAGAGTAATCCCTGGGAGCCCGGTAATCATGAAATTTGCAACCCTTGCCTCCTGCTTTGAGAGGCTCGAAGCCACATCGTCCCGAAACGATATGATCGCCATCCTCGCGCGGCTCCTCGCCGGGACGTCGCCGGACGAGATCGGGATCGTCTGCTACTTCGTGCTCGGGGAGATAGGTCCCGGCTACAGCGGGGTAACCCCGGGCATCGGGGATCGGACTGCGGCGGCAGCGATCGCCCTTGCGGCTGGAGTTGACCTCGCATCGGTCGAGACAGCGGCCCGGAAACTCGGCGATTACGGCGACGTCGCCGCCAGCCTGGCCTGGAGCGCCCCGGAGGGACCTGCGGAACCGCTCACGGTCACGGACGTCCACCGTGGCTTTATGGAGATCGCACAGGCATCGGGCCCGGGTTCGGCCGACCGAAAGATGAGGATCCTCGCCGCGATGCTCGCCGCCGCCACGCCCACGGAACGGCGCTACCTGGTCAGGCTTGCCACCGGGAAGATGCGGCTCGGCGTCGGGGATATGACGCTCCTCGATGCGCTGGCAGAAGCGTTCCTGGGGTCGAAGGCAGAGCGCCCGCCCCTCGAGCACGCCTACAACATCTCCTCAGACATCGGGCTTGTGGCCAGGACACTTCTCGAGGAGGGGCTTTCAGGGGTCCTGGCGATACCGGTCACCCTGCACCGCCCCATCAGGCCGATGCTTGCCCAGCGGGTCTCTCGGATATCAGAGATCCCTGAGCGGATCGGCTCTCCGGTCATCGCTGTCGAGGAGAAGTACGATGGCGAACGGATCCAGGCCCACAAAGACGGTGACGATGTCACCCTGTTTTCGCGGCGGTTGATCGACGTCACCCACCAGTACCCTGATATCGTCCGGCACGTCCGGCGATGCGTCACAGCAGATACGGCGATCCTCGATGGCGAGGCGGTTGCGTTCGATCACGAGATCGGGACCTATCATCCCTTCCAGACCCTGATGCGGCGGCGCCGGAAGCACCGGGTCAGGGAGGTCGCCAGTGAGATCCCCGCAACCTACCGGGTCTTTGACCTCCTCTACGTGAACGGTGAACCCTACCTCCACCGGAGTTACCCGGAGCGGCGGGCAGGACTCGAGGCGATCCTGTCCCCGGATGAACAGATCTCCCCCGCAGACCGTATCCTGACCGGGGATCTTGATGGGATCCGGAGTTTCTACCTCTCCTGCATCGAACGGGGGCTTGAAGGAATCGTCTGCAAGTCGTGCGCGGACGATTCGTTCTACCGGGCGGGGGCGCGGGAATGGCAGTGGATCAAGTGGAAGAGTGACTACGGCACTGAACTTGTCGATACACTCGACCTGGTCGTTGTCGGCGCAAACGCCGGGCGTGGGAAACGGGCCGGGACCTATGGCTCAGTCCTCTGCGCCGCCTACAACCACGAAGAGGACATCTTCCAGACCGTCTGCAGCATGGGGACCGGATTTTCTAATGCAGACCTGGCAGACCTCCCCCGCCGGTTCGCCGACGTGAGGGTGGATCGGCAGCCGGCCCGGGTGATGGTGACCCCGCAGGCAGCGCCTGACTTCTGGTTCGCGCCGGCCCGGGTGGTCGAGGTGCTGGGGCTTGAGATCACCGAAAGCCCGGTCCATACCTGCAACTGGGACCCGGAGCGGCGGCGGGGGCTTGCCCTCCGGTTTCCGCGGTTTGTGCGGTGGCGTGACGAGAAGAGCCCTGAGGCGGCGACGACGACCGCCGAGGTCGTGGCCATGTTCCGTCGCCGGCGGGAGGGGGGGTAGGGATGGAGAAACTCGCGAAGCTGACCAACCTCGAGGTTGCGGCGATCCTCTACGAGGTCGCTGACCTCCTTGAGATCAAGGGTGTCCGGTTCAAACCGCATGCCTACCGGCGGGCGGCGCAGGCGATCGAGACCCTGCCCGAGGATATCGCCGATGTTGCGCGGGAGGGACGCCTCGAAGAGATCCCCGGGATCGGGAAGAGCATCGCCAGCAAGGTCCAGGAGATCATCGAGACCGGCAGTCTTGCCTACTTAGAGTCTCTGCGCGAAGAACTCCCGGAGGGCGTGCAGGAACTCACCAGGATCGAGGGTATCGGGCCGAAGAAGGCGCTCGTTCTCTCCCGGGAACTTGGTATCCGGACCATCGATGACCTGGAAGCAGCGGCAAAGGCCGGCCGGATCCGCGATCTTCCCGGGTTTGGGGAGAAGACTGAGCAGAACATCCTCGTAGGTATCCAGATGAGCAGGATGGCAGGGAAGCGCCACCTTCTCGGCTGTATCCTCCCCATCGCCCGGGATATCGAGCGCCGGCTCTCATCGCTTGATTCGGTTGGGCAGGTGAGCCTTGCCGGCTCTATACGCCGCAGGAAAGAGACGATCGGAGACCTCGACATCCTTGCCACCTCCACGCGCCCGGAGGAGGTGATGGAGGTCTTCGCAACCCTCCCCGGGGTCTCGCGGGTCCTTGCCCGCGGGACGACGAGGACCTCGGTGGTGCTTGAGACCGGGCTCCAGGTCGATCTCAGGGTGGTGGAGAAGGAGCACTACGGGGCCGCGCTTCAGTACTTCACAGGGTCAAAAGAGCACAACATCGCCCTCAGGAAACTTGCCATCGCGCGGAACTGGCGGCTGAACGAGTACGGCCTCGTCGACCTCGCAACCGGCCGCATGATCGCGGGGGAGGATGAGGCCGGGGTCTATCAGGCCCTCGGCCTTTCCTGGATCGAGCCGGAGCTCAGGGAGGATCGGGGCGAGATCGAGGCCGCACAGGCGGGAACCCTGCCTGACCTCGTCGGGTACGGGTCAATTCGAGGCGACCTCCATGTCCATACCACCTGGAGCGAGGGCGTCCACTCTATCGAGGAGATGGCGGAGGCGGCAAAGGCGCTCGGCTATGAGTATATCGCCATCTGTGACCACGCAGAGACCCTTCATATCGCCCGCGGCCTCTCCCCTGAACGCCTGGCCGACCAGGTGCGCGAGATCGAGCGGATCAACCGGGCGGCCGACGGCGACTTCACCATCCTTGCCGGGATCGAGTGCAACATCGGCATGGATGGCAGGCCTGACCTCCCGGATAGCATCCTTGCCGACCTCGACGTGGTGGTGGCAAGCGTCCACTCGGGGTTCAGGCAGCCCGAACGGGAGATGACCGAACGGGTCATCACGGCGATGCAGAACGAGCATGTTGATATCATCGGCCACCCGACCGGCCGGATCCTTCTCGTGCGGGAGCCCTACCAGATCGACCTCGCCCGGGTCTTTGAGGCCGCGGCATCTTTTGGTGTCCTCATGGAGATCAACGCCTTTCCGGGAAGGCTTGACCTCTCTGACGTCAACTGCCGCCTGGCCCGGGACTTTGGGCTTCGGTTCTCGCTCGGTTCTGACGCGCATAGCCGGGAGAACCTCCGCCACATGGAGTTCGGTGTCGCGACCGCCCGGAGGGGGTGGCTTGCGGCGGACGATATCGTCAACACCCGCTCACTTGAGGATTTAAGAAGAGTTCTGCGGTCGTGACTGCTCCCCCGACTGAAGTTGGGGGCATTCTGCCTGTTTTCTTCGAAAAAACAAAGCAAGTACTGAATCGGTTCTCGCATGGTGCTGATATCGCCAACGCAGTGGGGAGCATATTGCTGCGGGTTTGGGCGGTGAGGAGGTGACCCCCTCCCGGGGCGTGATGCCCCCCGCGATTCAGTGCCCGGGACTTGAGGTTTAACAAAGTTCGATAGATTGATCCTGCTCGCTGACGATGTCCAGAAGCTGGATATCAAACGTCAGGAGTCGCCCGGCCAGAGGGTGATTGGCGTCCAGCGTCACGGTCGACTCTGAGACTTCGCTGACAGTAACGATGACCGCCCCGCCACCCGGTTGCCGGACCTGGAGTTGCTGGCCCGGTTCCGGGTCGAGATCCTCCGGAAACTGGTCCCGGTCCACCGTAAGTGTCATGTCATCACGGTGGGGACCGTAAGCTTCCTCAGGCGGGATCCTGACGGTCTTTGTCTCTCCTGGTTTCATGCCGATCACGGCCTGCTCGAACCCCGGGATGATCTCCCCTTCGCCGATGGTAAATTCCAGGGGGCTCCTCTCGCTGGAGGTGTCAAAGACGGTGCCATCATCCAGTTTTCCTGTGTAGTGCACCCTGACGGTGTCGCCTTGTTTTGCCTGTGCCATTGCTTACATCACTGGGGGGTGGTGATCTCGGATGGTATTTATGCGTGATGGTCGGATCCCGGTTACCGGTCTTCACCAGGATCGCGCATAATTTTGAGGATTGTATGCCTGATCCGGGGAACGCGACACCCCATCTCGATATGAGGTCTTCATGGGTCCTGGTGACGATCAGGCATGCTGGATGATCATCGGTTCTTACACCCTCTCGCTCACCCATCTTCGGGGTTAACGTCCTGGATCGGGGGTACACCGTGCGTCTGCGGCGTGCAAAAACCCTCCGTGAGTCGCACCAGAGAGATGGCTTGTGGGAAACCCCTGGGAGGTGCATTGTTGCGCCGGGTAGCGCCAGGATTGGCGGTTATACCCCTGTTTCGAGCCACTCAAGTCTCTTGCGCTCCCCCGTCCGGGACCCTGCGGGCAGCCCGGAATCCCGCTCTCTATTAACGTTTTTTGTATCATCTATCTCACCACTGCATGATGTTTTCCCCGTTAAACCTGCTATTAAAATCCCGATCAACGGAGTGGATAATTATAATTCATATTTTTATATAGGTATATTTATAAATTCACCCGTACAGATATACATGTAACAGGACTCTCCAGATCTTGTGAGGAGAAATGGCGAATGGCGTACATGGACGGAATAACCTGCATCTGCGATAACGGCCGGACGCTCGAGGACTACCGGCCCATCGTCGGCGACGATGTCATCTCCGGGATCTACCGCAAGGCGGCAAACCTCCAGGGGAAGCGTATTCTCCACGTGAACTCAACCTATCAGAGCGGCGGCGTCGCGGAGATGATCCTCTCGCTCGTGCCGCTTATGAACGACATCGGAATCGATACCCGGTGGAACATCCTGAAGGGCGACGCCGGCTTCTTCACTATCACCAAAAACTTCCATAATGCGCTCCAGGGGCAGGCGATCGCGTTCTCAGATGAGGAGAAGGATCTCTATGTCAGGACAAACGAGACCTTCTCCGACCAGATGAAGATCGACCATGACCTGGTGATCATCCACGATCCCCAGCCTCTGCCCCTGATTCGGTTCTACCGAAAAAACCAGCCCTGGGTCTGGCGGTGTCACGTCGACCTCTCGAACCCGAACCCGGCCCTCTGGGAGTTCCTCAGGGACTTCGTCCTGGATTACGACCGGATGGTCATCTCGCACGAGCGCTACCGGCGCACCGGGATGCCGATGGAGCAGTGGATCTGCCAGCCGGCGATCGACCCGCTCTCGGAGAAGAACCGCGACCTCTCCGAGGCCGAGATAGCAGGGATCCTCGCAAAATACAAGGTGCCGACCGACAAACCGCTGGTCACCCAGATCTCGCGGTTCGATAAGTGGAAGGATCCGCGGGGCGTCGTCGATGTCTTCTGCAAGGTGAAGCAGCACATCGACTGCAGGCTGGTCCTCTGCGGAAGCATGGCCCCCGACGACCCCGAAGGCCGGGTAATCTACCGCGAGGTCGAGGATGCGGCGCGGGATCTCATCGATGCCGGCGATGTCATCCTGATCACAGCTGAAGACCACCTGCTGGTCAACGCCCTCCAGCGGGCATCGGCCGTCATCCTCCAGAAATCGCTCCGCGAAGGGTTCGGCCTGACCGTCACCGAGGGGCTCTGGAAGGGCCGGCCGGTCATCGCATCCCGCGTCGGGGGGATCCCGCTCCAGATCGAGGACGGGAAGACCGGGTTCCTCCTCGACCCGACTGATACCGAAGGGTTTGCCTGGCGGGTCAGGCAGGTTCTTGAGAACCCGGACCTCGGGGAGCGGCTCGGAAGGGCTGGCAAAGAGCATGTCAGACGGCATTTCCTGATCACCCGCCTCCTCTCTGATTACCTGGATATGCTCAGCGCGGAACTTGCGATACAGAGTACCTAGCTATAAAAGAAAAGAGAGGCGTATCTTCCTGGAGGCCGGGGCCGGTACAGGGTTCGACGGCCCCCCTCCAGGTCGCGCGGCAGATTGCATGTGGGTTTGAGCATCCGTTTTCGGCGGAGAGGATGCTCTGGTTATCCGGTCCTTCTCCTGATGCAGGACAGGCAGGTGAACAGGGCGGTGCGCGTCATGGGAAGGCGCATCCGATATTCTATCGTATTATTTTTGTGAGTGCAGGTCACAGGGCAGGTGTTTTTTTGATAGTGATGAGACTCCGAAAGGCTCAACGAAGTGCAACCGAATCAGTTGACGCGACCACCCCCTGATGATGGTAGAATACGCATGGGAATATATAATGATTTCTCCAGCCCGAGGCCGGCGTCGCTACCGCAGCGTGCTCCTCCACACTTCCAGGTTATCGAGGAGTACTCCTATAATATGACGGTGGAGGTGACCCCAGTTTCCGGGAAAGCATTCCGGATAAGCGGAGTTTTTTGGGCTGGCCTGGCTGTCCTCACTGTCTGTTTTGTGGCATCCTGGCGATCTCGATCGGGGCTGGCAGCCTGATCCCGGCGATGGTCTTTCCTCGCATCCGTTCGATTACCTGGGCAACGGTATCAGAGGGCACTTCGACGGTGGAGTAGGTCTCATAGATCCCGATCGCTCCGATGGAGCCACCGGGGATCCCGGTCTCACCCGTGAGCGCCCCGACGATATCCTTCGGCCTGATCTGGTGCGCTCTCCCGAGCGGGATCTGGAGGAGTGCCGGCCTCCCGGCAGGACCGATCTCCTGCGGGAGATCCTGGCTGCCTGCGGCAAGTTCCAGTTTCAGGAGAGCGGCGGCGACCTCAAGTGAGGTGTAGTCCTCAGACATGATTCGTCCAGCGAGGGTCATGTAGCGTTCGAGGCCGCCTTCGTCGATGACCTGCTGCACCCGGTCGACGAGTTTCCGCGTCCGGCTCTCCTCGACGTCTCCCGGCGTCGGGAGCGGGATGCGGCCGATCCTGATCTTTGTGTAGTCCTGGATCGTCCTGAGTTTGTAGTATTCTCTCGGGCCTACGAACGTGATGGCCCGCCCTGTGCGCCCGGCACGCGCCGTCCGGCCGATGCGGTGGATGTAGTACTCGATATCCTGCGGGACTTCGTAGTTGATGACCAGGTCGACGTCCTCGACATCGATGCCCCGGGCGGCGACGTCGGTGGCGACGAGGATATCGATGGTTCCTGCGCGGAACTTTGCCATCACCCGGTCCCGCTGGGACTGCTTCATGTCTCCGTGGAGGCCTTCGGCGAAGTAGCCCCGGGCCTGGAGGTGGGCAGTCAGGTCGTCGACGCCACGTTTGGTGTTTGAGAAGACGAGCGAGAGTTCAGGGTCATACATATCGAGCAGCCGGCAGAGGATCTCGAGTTTGTTCCTGCTCCGTACCTCAAGGTAGAGTTGCTCGATCTGCGGGACGGTCACTTCCCGGCGTGCGACCGATATGACCTCGGGGTTCTTCTGGAACCTCTTTGAGATCTCAAGGATCGGTCCGGGGAGGGTGGCCGAGAAGAGGATGGTCTGCCGGTCTCCCGGGGTCTCGTCGAGGATCTTCTCGATATCCTCCCGGAAGCCCATGTCCAGCATCTGGTCAGCCTCATCGAGGACGACCATCTTCACCGCGGCAAACGAGAGGGTCCCGCGGTCGAGGTGGTCGAGCACCCGCCCGGGCGTCCCGACGACGACCTGGGCGCCGCGGCGTAACCCGCGGAACTGCCGCTCGATCGGCTGGCCGCCATAGATTGGGAGGATGTTGAGGCCGCGGTGGTGCTTCGCCAGACGGGCGAACTCCTCGGCGGTCTGGATGGCGAGTTCCCGGGTGGGGGAGAGGACAAGGACCTGGGTCTCCCGATTCCCCACATCGACCTGCTCGATCGCCGGGACGCCGAACGCCGCCGTCTTCCCGGTCCCGGTCTGTGCCTGACCGGTGACGTCGCGTCCTTCGAGTATCACGGGTATTGTGCTTACCTGAATTGGTGTGGGCTCCTCAAAGCCCATATCTTGTATCGCCTGAAGCGTCTTTTGCGAGATATTGAAATCCTGGAAGGTAATGTTATTCTCCATTCACCCACTTCTTGGTGCTGATACCTCTTTATCTTGTGGGGCGTTCCGGTCCCCCGGGACTCCGTACCAGTTACCGTCGGCCTCTCCCGTAACAGATATCCGGCCGCCCGGTGTACTCCTACAGGGATGGATGCCCGGTCTTCTCCACCGCTGAGTGCTGCAGAGGTCTACCTGCGGTACGCTGCCGGGCGGCCGCAGCTCCGGGGGGTCATTCTGCCCGGACTCCTGCCCCACATGGCCTGCGGCGCCGCGTACCGCAGGCCCGGCCGCGTGAAGGTGCTCTTCGTCGCCGAGTCCCCGCCCTGGGCCGCCGGGCGGCAGGAGGTTCTCAGGCCCCGCGACTGCAAGCGCCCCGACTACCCCTACTTCTGGAACGATCGCTACGATACGCGGCACCGCCGGGCGATGGCGCCGCTCTCGGGCGGGCTTGCCGAGAACCTCTTCTGGCTGCTCGGGCTCGACGGGGAGTCGCGCCGGGAGAATCTGGAGCTCTTCGCTAGGGAGGGGTTCTTCCTGGTCGATACGGTGAAGTGCGTCTTCCGGAAGAACCGGAAACCGGCTATCCCGGCCGACCTCATCCGGGTGAGCGTCCGGGAGGTCCTTGCCCCGGAGGTTGCCGCTCTCGCCCCGGAGTACGTCGTCGTCCTCGGGAATACAGCGCTTGCAGGGCTTCGGGAGATTGAGCCCTACGCGAGCGCTCTTGCGGGGGTCGGGAAGATTACAGAGACCCCTCCTGAGGACCTCTTTGAGGAGCACCGCCTCCTCTGCGTGCCCTACCCGGGCGGGCACAACCGGCGCTACCTGGACCGGATCGAGTCGGTGTTTGCGGTCATCAGGGACCTGGTGTAGGCGGCCTTGCGCGGGGCTCCTGCGCATCTGGTATCTCACGCATCCGCTGTTGCCTCTCGCGATCTCGCGCGAAAGACGCGAAGTCCATGTATCTCCTCCCAACCGGAACCCTTCGCGTCCTCACGCGTGCTTCCGCGTGAGTCTTCAGTACAGGTAGGAGATATAATGCCTCTCGCGAAGAGCACAAAGACGCGAAGTCCGTGGGATTGTTACGCCCTCCTTCGCGATCCCCCGCGCGAGGCGGCGATCTGCACCAGGACCCACACGATACGGTGAATTGCTCCACTACCCGGCGAGTTTCCTCTTTCCCTCCTCGTAGAGTTCTTCTTTGTGCTTGCGCAGCCTCTCTGCCGTCGCCTGCTCCTCGGAGGTCCCCCGCTTCTCCAGTTCGACCCTCTTTGCTTCTTCCATCACGTCCCGGGGGCGGAGGTATCCGGAAGGCTCTGTCTCCGCCCGGGTCTCCTGGTACCGCTCTTCCTCTCTTCGCCTCTGCTCCTCTGCGACTGACCGGCCCGTCTCTCCACCCACCGGGATAACTCTCCCGCCGGTCTCGACGGTCTTCTTCAGCCGCACCTCAAGGACTCCGTTCTTGAAGGTTGCCCGTGCCTCCTCTTCTGTGACGTCTGTGGGGAGGGAGACCGTCCGGGAGATTGCACCGATCCTCCGCTCCCGCATATGGTATCCGGCCTGCTCCGCCTCTCGCGCCTCCTCCCGCCGGGCCGAGATCCGGAGTGTCCTCGAGTCGAGGAGCCGGACCGAGATGTTCTCCCTCTCCACGCCGGGTAGGTCGGCGACGACGATGACGTCTGTATCGTGTTCCCGGACATCGATCATCGTTCCGGCGCCGCCGAGCAGGGGTACCTGCTGTGTGGCCCCGGAGATGCGTTCCATCGTCTCGGCAAACTGCCTCTGCATATCCGCGAGCAGCTCGTCAAATTCAGCCCGGAGCCCGCGTGGTGTTCCTCTCCATGCCATTTATTCCTCTCTCCAGCCTCACTCTTCTCGCAGTTTCGGCAGGCTCACAGGGTGTGAACATGATATATAGGTTCCTGTGGGGAGGGATGCCGGCGGTGGAGTTTGTTTATGCCGGGGGCAGTGGCATTCTCTCATCTGGACTGGTATTCTCTGTGGGTTGGTGGGGGCCGGGGCCGCCTATCCTTCCGGGAGATGCCGCCCCTGCCTCCCGCCTCCGGCACGATTGACCAGGCGACTCTTTCAGCATTCCAGCAGGTTTTCAGCAGAATTTCAGCAGGTGCTGGAAGGATCGATCTCCCCGGAACGGCGCTGAATCAGAGAATACTAGTACAGAGAGAGACGCGTCTCTCTCTACTGATCATACTGTACAGCAAAAGAGAGACCCACCCAGTTCGACCGGTCTCCGGGTCTCCGGGGGTGTGCGTGTGTGCGAAACCCGGAATGCTGTAACCACAACCTGGATACCGCCTGATACACCCCCGAATGGGAATTCCCAGATTTAATCCGGCCGTTTGATTACAACGGGCTCCGTAAACCGCTGAAAACTGCTGAAAACTGCTGAAAACAGAGGGGGATTGCTGAAAGCACGTGCGGGGGGAGCCGTACCCCGGCCGGGGGTGCTGGAACGACTATGAGGAACATCTCAGTTTTTGCTGCCCCGGCGAAGGTCGAGATCGGCTGGTGTGGTGCGGGTCTCGATTCCCGGCCGGGTGATCGATGAGCGGTATACCCGTATCCTCATTGAACGGAAGGATCTGACGCTGATGGATGTGATTGCCCTCGATAAGGTGCAGAAGGGCTACCCCATCTCAAAGGAGGAGCGGGAACTCCTGCGGAAGAAGAACCTTATCGAGGGACGGCATCCGAACTTGTATGTTTCTGAGAGCGTGGCAGCCAAGACTGATACGCAGGCTGATTATATAAGAAATAGGTCGTTTGGCAGGGCATATTTCAAGGATATGGTGGTGGCGTACCTCCGGACATATCACGAGGCGAAGAGAGCGGAGATTGAAAAGCTGTTGCTGGACAAGGTATCCGATGCTTTGAACAAGGAGCAAAAGCGCCAGTTCATTAAAGATCTGCTGGTAACGTCTCAGATCTTCTGTAATTTGCCTGAGCCCTGTCTCCTTGCTTGATCATTCCTTCTCCATCGTCAAATACCTTCTGCCGGTGACCCACTCCTCGTTGATGTCCATCAGGATAGATCCGACCAGCCGGAGAAGGGATTCCTCGTTCGGGAACGCTCCTACGACCTTGGTCCTTCGTTTTAGCTCCTTATTGACCCGTTCCATCAGGTTTGTGGTTCGGATCCGTTTCCCGTGCTGTTTTGGGAATGCCGTGTAACTCATCAACCCCGGGAGGAACCGTTCGATGGTATTGGCTGCTTTCCGGTACCCCCTGGCATTCAGGTCATCGGCGAGATCTTGAAGCCTTTGTTCACTTCCATAGGCCTCCTTCAGGCCTTCTACAACCTCTTTCTGGTGTTTCCGAGGAATATTCCTCAAGACGGCTCGGGTACAATGAACCTGACACATCTGCCAGGATGCACCGAGGAAGGCGGCTTCAGCCGCCTTCTGGATGCCGGTATGCCCATCCGAGATGACCAGTTGAACCCCGGCAAGTCCTCGTTCTTTGAGGTCCTCGAAGAGTCCCGACCAGAATTCTTCATTCTCACAGTCGGTGACTCTCGCGCCCAAGATCTCCCGGTAACCATCCTCGCGCACTCCGGCGACCACCAGGACCGCCTTGGTGACGTACCGTGCTCCGTCCCGGATTTTGTAGTAGGAAGCATCCACGAAGAGATACGGGATAGCCTGTTCGATCGGCCGCAGGAGGAATGCCTGCACCTGATCGTCGAGATCCTTGGCCATCCGGGAAACCGAAGCCGGAGAGAGCTGATCGATCCCCAGATGACTGACGATCTCCTGGACTCTCCTCGTTGAGACGCCCTGGAGGTAGGATTCGACGATTGCATTCACCAGAGCCTTCTCCACCCGGGCATACCGTCCAAAGACCTGTGTCTCGAACGGGAACTCCCGAAACTGCGGTTTCCGGAGGATCGTCTCCCCGTATCGGGTCTTGAGGGATCGGTCCTTGTAACCGTTTCGATGCGCTTTCCGCGCATCGGTGCGTTCGTACTGGGCGGCTCCTGCCTGCTGGAGAGCTTCCTGGAGCATCACCTGGTTGAGGAACCAGGTGATGAGCGTCTTCATGCCGTTCTCCTGATCGGAAAGATAATCTTCGATTAACGCTAAGGGATCCATGGCCCTGTTTCTCCTTTGTCCAAATCTAGGTTGGATCCAGGGCCAATTCAATTTTACAGAACTTTCGTTACGCTACCGCCCAGGAGCATATCCCGCCCCTTCAGCGGCCTGAAGTCGGAACTACGCGGCGTTCAAAATGAGAGAGCGATGCTGATCCGGAAGAGGCCGGAACTTGTCAACAAAGGGTGCAACAACATCATTGCGAACCATGCATTTATAGCCGATAATCTGTCGTTTTATATCGGTGCCATCGGGGAGGAAACGGTCATCGCCGCCCTTTCCCGGCTCTCCGACGAGTACCATCTGTTCAATGACGTGAACCTGCGTTTTCATCCACCTATCCACTGGAGAGAGATGAATGACTACATTAAGTCGAGCCAGATCGATCACATCGTCGTAGGTCCGACAGGTCTCTTCCTCGTGGAGACGAAGAACTGGAAGTTCTCAGACATTGAGACGAAATCCGATAAACTGGTCTATCAGGTGAGACGTTCCAGCCTGGCGCTCTGGTTCTACCTGCGGAGGAGCTATGCACGAAATGACGTGCCGAAGACCCACACCGTCGTTGTCTCGGTGCAGGGTTGCCGTCCCGGCCAGAAATTGGATCGCCACATCGATATCACCACCCCCAACCGGCTCTACGAATACATAACGAAGAGAAAGAGCATCCTGTCAACAGATGCAGTAAATAAATTAGTTGATGTGGTGGCCCTGACAGTATGAGGCCTCTCAGGCAGATTCTGTGAAGGGAAAAGATATCGGGACAATCGCTAGATCCACTCTCGCACTGGCGAAACCGCACATCGGCCTATGACAGCTATCATCTCTCATTAACCTGCAAATTGCTGTAACCGCGTCACCATCTCTTTTACGCTATGAGGCATCGCGAAATCTTACACTCCACCCCCGAACCAGGAATCAATCCACTCACGCACGCAATATGCTCCCCCGCCTTCGTGACCTGGACCGAGAAGTTCCGGCCCTGCCACTGCCGCTCCACGTAGCCCTGCTCCTCGAGCTCCCTGAGGTAGCCGCGGTTCATCCGGTTTAAGAGCGCCCGTTTCTTTTTGGCCCGCTGATACGCGTCACGCTCGGCCGTGTGCAGTTTCTCCTCCTCGTAGCCATGGACCCCGATGCTGTGGAAGAACCCGATGATCTCCTCGCTCGTCATCCCGTCGCCGCCGCTCTCCTTGCGCCGGAGGAGCTCGACGAGGAGCCTGACGTTCTCAGGCTTCGGCATCATGATCCTGAAGTGCTGGAAGACCTCGGTCCTGACGTTCTCAACGATCGAGAGGCCGTGCTCGCACTCCTCCTCGCCGCCGCCCGTCGCATAGCGGTCGGCGCTGACGTAGTAGAGCGGGACCTCGTGCACCATCGCGGCGAGCGTCACCGCGACCGAGGTCTTCCGGCCGCAGGAGGACATGTTGACATAGACGGCGTTGCCGGCCTCCTTCTCGGTGCGGATAAGGAACGAGACTACTTTGAGGACATCCAGGATATCGAACATCGCGACCGGGACGAACGTCACGGCAATCCCGAGTTCCTGCAGTCTCCCGGTCACCCGGCCGACAAAGTAATGCTGTTTTTTGACCATCCCGGGGTCGAGGTCGGCGTCCGGCGGGATGGCGAGGATGTAGGCGCGGTCGGCCTTGTTCTTCGTGAACGGCGCCACCGCCCGGTCGATCTCGTGGCCGAGGGGGATGATGTGGACGACGTCACGCAGGCCCCCGGCGAGGGGCTGGTTGTTCATTGTGTTCACACTATTCACTAAATTCACGTGAAGTTGTTAATGTTTCGGTCCTGGTATACACTATTCATCAGGAGGTATCAGAACATGAGAACCAATCTCCAGGGGCTTGCCGGGCGGCGGGTCACACTGACTGCCGTCTTCTGGCAGTACGGAACCTACAGGGGCAGGGGGTGCAGCGGAAAGACCATCCTGCTCAGGCACGTCCGCGATCTCTCCGGCCGACTGCTTGCCGATCACACCTGGATCAACTACACCGCCGGGTTCGACGCTGCCGGAGAGTTCCACCGCGGCGATGCCGTCCGGTTCACTGCCCGGGTCGATGAGTACGTCAAGGGCTATCTGGGAGAGAATATCGATGACCGGCTGGCACGGCCGCTGGCGGTCGACTACCGCCTGAAGTACCCCCGTCAGGTGGAGAAGATCGGCAGGGTTGACCCGGGTGTGCGCCCGGTGCCGGGGTGAGGGGTGTGGAGAAGCACCGGCAGGAGCAGGTCGACCGGCTGCTCAACGACCTCGACTTTCCTGCCCTCTACCGGGGGTACGCGTGGAAGAACGACACCTGGGAGAAGGGGTTTCCTGATATCTTCAGGCTTGAGCAGGAGGTGACGGCCGCCGCCAGAGACCAGACGTTGGGGCTCGACCACGTGCAGAAGATCGCCTGCTGGGGCGGCATCCCGGACCTGGACCGGATCGACTGTGCCGACCGGCTCTCCATCGCTCTCTACTTCGGCGACTCTCCGGCGTACTGGCTGATGCGCGCGCCCGTGAATACCATCCGGATCGTCGAGGGGCAGATCCGGGGATTCGGGCCGACCTATGCGAGTAAACTGCTCCGGTTCGCCGTTCCACGGGTCTTTGGGGCGATCGACACACGGTTGGTGCGTGTCTTCGGCCGCGGCGACCCTGAGAAGCAGCGGTATCCCCTGCTGGACCTGACCGCCTCGCCGTTCGGCGGCCGGTGGGCGATCCCGGCCACGCAGCCGGGATGGCCTGGGGAGTATGGGACCTGGACCAAGATCCTGCAGGCGATTGCCCGCCGGCTCAACCGGGAGGAGGTCTGCTGCCCGCACCCGGAGGGGTTTGTCGATGCGGGCCTCCGGAGTGAGGGTATCTGGGCTGCGGCTGACGTGGAGATGGCGCTGTTCTGCTACGCGTCGGGGGTTGTGCGGGGGAAGGGTGCACCCCCTTTCTGCTGGTAGTGCCCCTCATAAAGACGGTAAGTCAGAGGCCTTATCTGTTCCAACCTGGACGGAGATGTAATGGTGCAGGTCGACAGGGGTTTCATCTGCCGCCCTTCCCCTCGCTCAATCGAGCATCACCAGGATCTGACCTATGACCTCACCCGCTGATGCCAACACATCGCATGCATCGCCTCTAGAGTAAACGCATCCGTAATCTGCGCCTCCACTTTCCCGGTATCCCCCGGAGAAGATGGGGGGCACGTAGGGCGTGAAACTGTGCATAGTAGCCCTGGATGATTGCCCACTTTATGTTCCCCTCTGTGAAAGAATGCTCTGCAGCAGCCAGGTCCTGTTCCGCTTCCCGCAGTTCTTTCACAACCTGTTCGCGGTCGACCGGGATGCGGACGGTCTTTCCCCGTTGTAGGCACTGCTCAAACCGGTACTTCACTGCACTCCTCGATCAGAACCTTTCCTGCCAAAATGCGCCCGTAGAGAGCCGGGTCAGCGGTTTTCGGGGACCGGAACCCGCCGGGCGTGAGGATGAGCGGCGAGATCTCGCGGTCGAGCCCGGCCTGAACCCCGGCGACGGTCTCTGCTACGGTCTTAGTATCACTCGTCTCGATGAAGAGATCACTTTTTTCCACTCTATAAATACATGCACGAATACGTGCGGTTTGAAAATAAAAAAGTAATTCTTGAGTGCATCTACCGCTCAATTGATGACGTACGGCATCTATATGGTCCTATCTTCCTGCTTCCGTTTAACTTTCGTTGAAAGCGCCGTCCCCGTCAGGCTCTCGGGTACGTACTTCTCCATGCCTTCCTCTTTGTACACCTTATCAAGGATCCCGCTCAACGCTTCAGCGAGTTTCTGCGCGGCAGCGTGTGACATATAGACGCGTGTTCCGTTTACGCGCATCCTGTCATCCCGGCGGATACCGGGCATCTCCAGGAAATCGATGAAAACATCTCTGTGCGTTACCTGGACGTATGCAAGGTTTGAGTAGGAACTGTGCGTGATGTCCGGCTGCAGTTCTCCGGGCTCGAATTGATAGAGTTCTCTGAGATCGATAACGGTTGCTCCGTCCTTCCCCTTCTTCTCCTCTTCCATGGTTACGCTCCCGCTGCGAAGGTCACATACCCTGAATCTGTGTCTCGTTCAGAGTATTCTCCTCCAATAGTCCATTTTCCGGTATAGTTCATCGCAATTGCAAGCGGTTCTACCTTCGCCCTGAGAGAGCTGTTGTAGTAGTCCTGGATGGCCGTGTCCATGCAGTCCGTGCCGTCCCGGTCGTCGATGACGGCGTACGCCAACAGAGAGAGCGCGACGAACTTCTTCGACTCAACAACGACCCGATAGACGGGGTGTTGTACATCGCTTGATATGTTCTCGATCAGTCCGAGTCTGACGAGAGTCTTAAGTGCCTCTCTGATGCTGGGGGGCCTCTTGCCCGTCATCTCCTCAAGGTACCTGGGCCGGTAATCCATCGTCGGATCAGCGATGATCTCCTCAACGACCTGAGCGAGTACTGTATTCCCAAAAAGGCCGCCATATGGTTTGTTCAGGTATTCTTCGAGTTCTTCAGGAAGTTTCGGCAGTTTCTTCCCGGACATAAACATCCCTCCCTTATGCAGTTACATTGGTAGTGCTGCTATCACTACTAACTAGTAGTAATGGTAGTAAAAAAAACTTCTGTTTCAGGATCTATTTTTTCAGTCTGGTCCAGTGCCGGTGGTGAGGCACCTCAAGGTCATAATATGTCATCCATTGATCTGCCCACACCAGATCCTCAAGTTTAATGACTTTATCGCCTCCACCGGCGCGGTATAAACAAATGCGTTCCTGTCCCATTGCATTGATAAAATCTCTCGCTTCAAAGCCGTTTTCTTTGCATTTTCGCTGACAATCCTGTATCCTCCTCATGCCGCCACGCTTCTTTAGCCATCCAAGAAAAATAGCACCTCCCTCATCTGGATCAGGGCCATCTGGGGTAGGAAGGTTGCATTTACTCATCAAGCGTCACCAGAGGCGATAATATAGATTTTATGCTCAGATAAACATTATATCACTTGCCATTTTCCTCTGAGTCTGAGGACCAAGCATCTTTCTAGTGGGCTATTTCAGCCAAAATTCCCCATGAAAACCGCCCCGGTTTGGCGACGGGGAAGCTCCCCGGCTCTGTTCCATCGTGCCCCGGCTCCGGCTCGTGCGGGGAGGGGGAGACCCCCATATGCGCTAACTTTAGCGATGAGGATTCGAGAGGATAATGCCCTACTCGGTGAAATATGGCTGATTTGATGGGATATCAGCCACACGATTCCGGTGGTGTGCGGCAATAGTCCTCCTCCTCTGGAAACGATAGTGATCATGGGAATCTCATGGGAAACGGACAGCCTTAGGGCATAGATGAGAACTCGCCGATTGCCGGGTACTTGCCGGTATCAACAAGAATTCATTACACCCATCGGGTAAGTTAACGCCTATGGGACCCGCCCCCTCCCGGCAGAAGAGTTCCAGGACACCCCCCTATCTAAAAGGGCCGATAAATTTGGAGCGAACTCAATGGTAACACACTTTTGGGCTAACAGCGGGCCGTTTATGAGGGGGCAGAGGAGCAGTTTATGTATACCCTGACCGTAGATAGCCGCCCATGTCGCTATCTCTACGGCATAGGTATCTATTCCTTGCTGCAGTGTTGATTGGAGCACTGGTTCTGGCCGCGGGATGCACCCAGGAAAGCGAAGCTGCATCCGCAGACATGAGCAGCACCACAGGGCCGGGCAACCTGACGTACTACACCGAAGACCTTCCCCCGTATAGTTACGTGGAGAACGGAACCCTGCAGGGGCTCTCCGTCGATCTACTCGAGGCGATCACCGGGAGGATGGGGGACGAGGTCTCCCGCGAGGAGGTGAACCTGGTCTCCTGGACCGAGGGCTACCAGGCAGCCCTGACCAGGAATGCGACGGTGCTCTTCCCTACGGCAAGAACTCCTGAGCGGGAGCACTCCTTCAAGTGGGTCGGGCCCATCTATTCAGACAGATACGTCCTGTTTGCCGGGCGTGACCGGGCAATCACCGTCACCGGCCCCGACGACCTGAACCAGTACCGGATCGGGGTAGTTGCCAACGATAGTGCCATCCAGCAGCTGCTTGCTCTCGGGGTGAACCGGAGCCAGGTCGTAGAGGAGACCAATGCATCAGCGATCATCACCGGACTTGAGGGTGACGAGATTGACCTCTGGTGCTACCCTGAGACCGCCGGCAGGTATCTCGCAGAGCAGGAAATGGGCAACGCATACACCTACAGGGTCGCCTACACGCTCCAGGAGACCAGCATCTACTATGCATTCAGCAAGGATATCCCGGACTCGAGAGTTCGGTCCTTCCAGCAGGCCCTTGACGCCCTCAAATGCGAAGAAGACACGGCGGGCGTCAGCACCTACGAGCGGATCGTCGGGCGGTACATCCCATCGATCGGCCTTGCCCAACTCAACTACCTGACCGAAGAGTGGGCTCCTTTCAACTATCAGGAGGGTGGGAACGTCACCGGCATCTCCGTCGATATCCTCGAGGTGGTCTTTGAGAAGGTCGGCGTGAACCGCACACGGGCGGATGTCCGCATTGTTCCCCTGGCGGAAGGATTCCAGGCAGCGCAGAAGAACACCAGTACCGTGCTCTTCGCAATCGTTCGCAAACCCGAACGTGAGCCCCTCTACAAGTGGGCCGGGCCGTTCACCAGAGCCAGGTTCGTCCTCTTTGCGCCGATGAGCAGGAATATCGCCATCGCCTCCCCGGAGGACCTGAACCGGTACCGGATCGGTGCAGTTAACGATTCCATCGAGAACGACCTCCTCACCGGTCTTGGCGTGAATGCCTCCCGTCTCGTCCCCGGACAGACCCCCGAAGACCTCCTCCGGATGCTGGAGGAGGGGCGGATCGACCTGTGGGCAACCGGGGATCTCGCCGGGCGGCATCAGATGCTACGGTCTGGAGTGGATCCCGATGCCTACGAGGTCGTCTACACCCTGAGCGAGAACGATTTCTACTATATCTTCAGCAAAGATGTCCCGGACACGCTGGTCAACACTTTCCAGCAGGCCCTCAACCTGGTGCGGAACCAGAAGGATGAGCAGGGAGTCAGCGAGTATGAGCGGATCATCTACCGGTATCTCGGAGTCGGTTGCGTCCGGCAGACATTTACCGATGAAGCGGTGATCGCGCTTGTGAATACGACCGCCGCAGCAATCGAGAAGAACGCCCCGGATACCTTCCGGCGCATCAACGCAGGCGAAGCACCGTATCGCGACCCCAAGAACCCGGCACTCTACGTCTTTGTCTATGACACAAACGTGACCATGGTTGCTCATGCGGACAACATTCAGCTCGTCAGCATGAACTTCAAGGGCAAGACGGACGTCACCGGTAAACCGTTCCGTGACGAAATTGTTGCCGGTGCGCAGGAGAACGGCACCGGATGGGTGGAGTACGTCTATGTGAATCCGGTCGAGACGAATCTCTACTACAAGACCACGTACTACCGGTTGACCAGAGGAAGCGATGGGAACTCCTACGTTGTATGCAGCGGCAATTTCAAGCCCTGTGATGTATGACAAACCAGGGAGGAGCGGCTCTCCCTGAGCACCTGCCGTATCCCTGGGCTGCTTCGTGAGCCCGGGGCCGGGAATTCATCATGGGGGCTCTTCGCCACGCACTGACCCCGGGGGCGGGGTGGGGGTTTCAGGTATCACCCTCTGCGGGGAGGGGCTCGCCGGAGAAACCCGGACCCGGGTAGGTTGAACCTCACCGGCATCAACAGGAATGCATTGCACCTATGGTAAGTTAGCGCCAACGGGATGTCCCCCTCCCGGCAGAAGAGTCCCGGGACAACCTCATGAATAAGCCCCTGCCGACAAGACTCCAGTGTAGGAGATGCTCTACGCCCATTCGTCGTTGAATTCGAGATTCATCCTGGCGGCGAGACGAAGGACCGGATCAAAGGCCGGTGACAAATCCCTCGGATCTAAAAAACCTGATATACCCCGAATACCCATAGCCTGCCCGAGGTCGAGCAAATGAGAAGATCGATAAGATTGCTGGCAGGCTGTTTGCTGGTGGCGTTGCTTGCGTGTCAGGTCTCCGCCATGGCCCCGCCCGCCTGGGTGCAGCCCGGAACGACGGTGACATATCAGGCCGCATTAACCCCATACTACGGTATCGATCCCGACGATCCGATGGAGCGGTGGGTGCATTACGAGGGGACTGGAGTATACGGCTTCCTGACCGATACGATCACCGGCGGGGATGCCGCGGGCGGCTATTCCGGAGACTCGGTGGTGATCAGCGGTATTGACGGAAGCATCCTGTATACGGGCACATGGTCGTATCAACCGGGAGACCCGGGCATGGGGCTGATACCGTTCTGGGTTGACCTTGAGAATCCCGCCTTCGGCCAGGATTTCCTGGTCGCCGAAGGTCCGCTGGAACTTGCAGGCCAGGTCTGGAATGCGCAGGTGTACTACTATGCAAACCTCGGGACCAGCTTCGATATCCGGTACGTCGTCGATAAAGACAGCGGTCTCGTTTTAATCAAGAACGCTGGGTTGACCGGCGCCAACAACCAGATGCAGAGGGAGATCTACATCCTGCAGTCGGTCGAGACCGGCTATCCAGGAAGTGGTATGCCGGAGAACGCTACCCCGTCTGCTCACGAAGCGGTCGGGAGCATCCGGGGAGCAGGGGATACCTGGCGGTCGAGGATGTCCTGAGACTGTTCTGGAACTCCTCCTGCCGGGCCGGGGGACACCCTCTCCCCCCGGCGCGATGCTCGCCACGGTCGCCTGCCCGGGGTGAGACGGGGAAAGGAAGGTTGGGTCTATCCTGCAACCACCTACGATCAGGGAAATTGTTTTCATCTGTGGAGCCTGAGAGGCAGCCTCATGCGGTTTCGTGAGAAAAGAGAGAATTGTCTGATTTCTATAAAAACGTCTATGAGGCCGCGTTCGGCCACAGGCTCAACTGATGAAAATACTTTTCTCGCAGTAGTTCGAGCAGAAGTGTGGGTGGAGGAGGTTGAGGACATTTTAGGATCTAAATCCTGTGATGAAAACTAACGCATTTTGCCATTGAAGGCCATACTGTGTCTTGAACACGGATGTGAAATTGACCTTCGAGGCAATCCCTCTGTCCACATTCACGTGTGATGACGTATGCGAGGAAAAAAACCTGTGGGTTGGATCTCCACAAGAAGTTTATCGTCGCTACCGTAGTCGATCAGGACGGTACCACGGCAGAAGAGCGGTTCATCCGGACGCAAGATGATCTTCTCCTCCTGAAAGACTGGGTTCTCTACCACGGTTGTGGCCTGTGAATCCACCAGTGATTACTGGATACAGGTCTACGATCTGTTTGCAGACCAGATCCCGGTGATCGTCGGGAACGCCCCGGACATCAAAGCGATCTCGCACAAGAAGACGGACAATCGATGCCGCCTGGATCGCCATCTTCCATTCGACGACCGGGTTCTTACCGTGACGACCTCCCGCCGTGCCAGGCAGGAGATGGCCAGATAAACGTTCTCGTTACGGAAATTGCATCGATATTCAAAGACGCCCGGTCACAAAGATCATCGCGGTTAACCTACTTCTGGCAGGGGCGACAATCGCAGCGGGGGTTTCTGAAAAGGCAAAAATCCTGAGGCAGGCTTTGAGTGGTGAGAGAGGGCGGGGGCTACATCTATGATACGGCGGATATCGAGGCAGTGTTTGGGTGGTGGCCGGGAACAAACCGGAACCCTCTTCCTGGAAGACGGCCCGAGGATCATCATGGAACTGATCGACCGGTATCGCGGTTGCCTGCTCGGACTGGCCACCGGCGATGCCCTTGGGGTACCGCTCGAGTTCAAGGCGCCCGGGACGTTTGAGCCCATCACCGGGATGCTCGGCGGCGGATCCCATAACCTCAAACCGGGAGAGTGGACTGATGACACGTCGCTTGCTCTCTGCCTCGCCGAGAGCCTGATCGAGAAGAGGGGGTTTGACCCTATTGACCAGCTGGAACGCTACTCCCGCTGGTTCACGGAGGGGTACCTCTCATGCACCGGGACCTGTTTTGATATCGGGATGACGACGCGAAAGGCGCTCCAGCGTTTCATGCTCACCCGGGAACCCTTCCCCGGGCTGACAGACGAGAGATCAGCGGGCAACGGCTCCCTGATGCGCCTCGCCCCGGTGCCCATGTTCTACGCCGCCGACCCTCTCCGCGCCATCGAGTTATCAGGGGAGAGTTCGCGGACCACGCACAAACTGCCGGTAGTCGTCGATGCCTGCAGGTACTTCGGGGGGCTCATCCTCGGCGCTCTTACCGGCACACCGAAGGAGGTCCTGCTTTCGGAGAGATACGCCCCGATCCCTGGATACTGGGAGGAACACCCGCTCGTCGACGAGATCGACAGGGTCGCGGCGGGGTCCTACCTGCACAGGGAGCCCCCCGAGATCAGGGGGCGGGGGTACGTCGTGGCCTCGCTTGAGGCGGCGCTCTGGGCGTTTTCCCGGAGCAGCACATTCGAGGAAGGATGCCTCATGGCAGTGAACCTCGGTGAGGATGCCGATACCACCGGGGCCATCTACGGACAGCTCGCCGGGGCCTACTACGGCGTGGCAGGGATCCCGGAGGAGTGGCTGGCATGCCTTGCGCAGCGGGATCTGATTGAATCGTATGCTGATGGGTTGCTGCACCACGGGGTGGCCCGGGGGCGTTGAGGTGTTCCCCGGATGAGCGCCAGGTTGAGAGTCCCGGTGCATGGGCGGTGTCCAGGCGAACCTGGATGATTTATAACCTGACTTCGCGTGAGGTACTGGCGCTTCTATCTCACGCATCAGAATTCACAAATTCAGGATCAAACGGCGCTAATCCCCGCCATTTCAACGGCGGGATACAGCCTCCACTGGTACTACCATTATAGGCCTGTTCTTGCCTACAATATTGTTCATCGAAACCGGCCGCAGTTTCTGATTTTGATACGACTTCTACAAGAACCGGGGCGGGGTGTGAAAAGAGGGTTATTTCTGGCGTTATCCAAGCTCGTCCCAGCGGGTCTTCTTCCGGTAGACCATTATCCCTACGATGGCGACAAGGATGACGACAATCCCGATACCCACATAGAGGAGGCTACCGAGGCTGAACCCCTCGCCGATCTCATTCCGTAGTGCCTCCGCATCGGCCAGTGCTTCGTTTGCCTTGTTCAGACCTTCGGTCGCCTTTGAACGCGCCAACGGGTAGTTCTTAGCATTCAGGGCGTCCTTTGCCTGGGAGTAGAACTGGACAGCGCTCTCGCGCTTGGTCACGATAGAGACTACCCGTGGGTCGCTGCGCATGGAACGGTCCTCGATGAAGTAGGTTATCATGCCGTCGAGCGACTCAAGCGCCGCACCGGTATCAGCAACCTCCTTCTCGGCCCATGCCTTATCCAGGAGCGCCCTCGCCTCATCTATATTCTTTGCAGCGGTGGCGATATGTTCTGCCGCCTTCGAGGGACCTGCTGATGCAGCACTGGTGAGCGCCTTGCTGGCGGCATCGTACTTAGCCTGCGCGGCAGAGACATCCACGCCTTCTGCAGCCCTGGCATCGATATCAGCCTTCAGGTCCTTGAGATGCTGCTGCTGGACAGAGAGAGAGCCCGCTACCTGCTCCGCGCTCACGACCTTGCGGGTCATGCGGTAGTCATCCACAACGTTCTTGTTCCTGATATGCTCAAGTTTGATCACCTCCACCTCCCCCGACGAGGATTTGGGCACCGTACCGCTGAGCTGGACGTCCAGTTCAACCCTGTCCTTGTAAGCGAGTTCAAACGCCCCCAATTTTGGGTAGAATCCGGCCTTCTCGGTGGTATAGATGGGAATCCCATCACGGTAGACGGCGAACGACCATGAGGGGTCCTGCAACCCGGTGCTGAACTCAAACGCTTCATCATCCGGACCGCTGACATCCATGCTGTAGGAGATCACAAAATGCGCGGTCACGCGCTGGCCCGGCTCGAGGTCGCCGCTTGGGGGGTTGACGGTCGCTGTCGTGACATCGAACGCCGCTGCCGCCTGTGCAACACAGACCAGTGCCAGCAGGAGAATGATCCATCTGCTGATGTTTGCCTTCATAAACGCCTCCTTACTCGAATAATGGCTCTATACCGTCATCAAACATGGTAGTACGCTTCTCTTTGGATTTCAAGACATCCTCTTTTGTGGACTTTGCAACCTCCATGAGTTCTGTGATCCGGGGGGCGTTTCCGATCGTCGCAAGGACCACCACGGCAGCAACATAATCGCTATCCACCGGATAATCCCCGCCCCGCACCTCGACACCGGCGATATTCTCCTCCACCCAGCTCTTCGCCTTCTCCACACCCTTCCGGTCCATCTCATCGGGCGGGCCCGCAATGAGAACCAGCGCCCGCTCTGCAGTCGAGTAGTCGCACGGCAGAGTCAGACGCCCGAGCATGGCTCGCCTGACGAGAGCAATGATCTTTGCTGACTTATCCTCCCCGGTCAGCAACACCTCCTCGGCTTTATCCTTCTTCCTGAACAGGCCTGAGAGGAGCCCCTGTGACTGCTTCACCCGCGGGCCGACCCTCTCGCTGATTGCGTATCCAACGGAGCTGATCCCGCCGCCACGCAGGGTATTGATAACCTCGCTTGAGTCCACGACCATCTCACCGACGCCTGCCTTGCTGACCTCGCCTGCACGGAAGAGCACACCAAACCGACGGACGATCTCGTCATTCAACCGGGCGTAGGCGTCTTTGACGCTCTCGCCCTCATTCTTCCAGGCACTGTTATCAAAAATAAAGGTGTTGTCTGCCTCGTTCACCAGGGTGCTCAATGAGCGAGCCGCGTTATATGAGTAAAGCCGTCCCTCCTCGGGGGCGGGCAGGATCCCGATCGCGTAGACCGGTTCCCGGTATATACGCTTTAAGTGCCGGGCCAGGACCGGCGAACCTCCCGAACCTGTTCCGCCACCGAGACCGGCGACGATGACAAATGCATCGATATCATGCGTGCCCCTTGTGTCGATGGCGTTGATGATGGTATCGATCTCATCGGCGGTCACCCGCGCCCCGGTTACATTATCGGTCCCGACACCATGACCCTTAACTACCGTCTGTCCTATCAGGAGCCGATCTTTCATCTCGATATGCTCAAGCCCCATCAGGTCGGTGCGGGCCGTGTTTACCGCAATCCCCCTGAAGTTCTGGGTCTGTAATCGTCTATCCTGCTCTATAAACATATCGACGACTTTTCCCCCGGCCTGACCGAATCCTATGAAGAAGACCCTCATTCAGTTTCACACCCTCATCGTAAGTAATCAGTAATATCGACGTTTATGTATAAAGAGATTGTATACCATATTAATCCAAAAACGTTCTTATAATTTTCACACGTTGTGATCAGCTTGTGAACGGCTAAGCGAGACCAAACAGTAGACCAGGAGGCGATCGATCAATTGCAGCAGCGTTTCGGGCTACCAGAACGGATGGGTGCTTCCCTGGCCTGTCCCTCTTCCGGGCACGCCAAAACCCGACGTGCTCTCTGGAGCACTAAGCCCATCCCGCAACTCCGAAGGGAAATGTAACCCCGGTTCGACCGGGAGGGAGTAATACCTGCCATGCGTGTACCTGTCTTAGACACCAATCGAAGACCGTTGACGCCGACGACCCCGGCACGTGCCCGTCTCCTCCTCAAGCAGGGGAAGGCAAAACCGTACTGGAACAAACCCGGTATCTTCTGTATCATCCTGACCTACGCGGTTGAACCCGACAACCAACCGCTGGTCGTCGGGCTCGACCCCGACAGTTCGTTTGAGGGCTGGTCGGTGGTCGGGACCAGAGAGACTGTCGCAAACGGCATGTTGGAGGCTCCAAAACACGTCAAGAAAGCAATCGAAACCCGAAGAACGCTGCGTCGCGCCCGTCGTCACCGGAAGTGCTGGCGTCGTCCTGCCCGGTTCGACAACCGGCTCAGCGGCCGGCGGCTCCTGCCACCGAGCACGTTTGCCCGGTGGAACACCAGGATCCGAATTCTGGACCAGCTCCAGACGATCCTGCCGATCACCGATGTGGTTGTAGAGGATGTTTTTGCGGTGGCAAAGAAGAATTGTCGGCGGTGGAACGAAAACTTCTCACCGTTGGAGGTCGAGAAACAATGGTTTTATCAAGCGATCAGGGATCGCGGACTCGGTCTACACCTGCGTGCGGGGTATGAGAGAAAAGAACTCCGGGAGCGGTTTGGCCTGAAGAAGACTCAGCAGAAGAGTAAACCGGTGTTTGCTGCCCACGCGGTTGATGCGTGGGTAATAGCAGATGACGTCCCGGGTGCGGAGCGCCCGGCTAAACAGGGATTGTACTACTGGACACCGATCCGGTTTTTCCGGCGGCAGTTGCACCGGTTGCAGCCTGCAAAGGGCGGTATCCGGAAACCCTACGGGGGTACTCGCTCTCCCGGGTTCACCCGGGGAACGCTGGTTCGGCACGTCAAGCATGAATTGACGTACATTGGAGGCACCCTGAAAGGAAAGATGTCGCTACCTAACGCTGTCACCGGAGGATGGGTGACCCAGACCGCAAAGGTGGAGGATTGTATGATCCTGACCAGAATCGCACGGAGAACAGAATGGTATGCCGGGATGGGCAGACGGCATTCCTCCCAGGCCTTCAGGCCGGGATCTCCTGCCTGAAAAAGATGAAGATCTGCGTTGTGGGGGGAGGTCTCTCCGGTCTGGTCTCGGCTCTCAACCTTGCCGGTACACACCAGGTAGACCTCTTCGAGCGAAGGCCCATCGCGGGCGGTTGCCTTGGTTCGTACCGGATCGGCGACTACTGGATCGAAGAGTATTACCACCACTGCTTTGCCGGGGATGGCCGTCTGCTTGCCCTCCTCGAGACCCTGCAGGTGGCTGACCGGCTGGAATGGCTCCTGGGGTCCACCGGCTATTATGTCGACGGGATCATCCACCCGCTCACCACCCCCTTTGAGATCCTGCGTTACCCCCACCTTACGTTCACCGAGAAAGTGCGGCTAGGTCTGCTGACCCTGCGTTCCCGGCGGATCGACGTCTCGGCGCTCGATGAGGTCACCGCAGAAGATTACATCCTGGAAACCCTTGGTCCCGGCATCTACTCGTCGTTCTTCGAACCGCTCTTAAAGAGCAAGTTCGGGGACCGCAGGAACGAGGTCTCCGCGGCCTGGCTCATATCCAGGATCGCGATCAGGTCTGACCGTGGTGCCGGGGGCGAGCGCCTGGGATACCTTCGGGGAGGGTTCCAGCACCTCATCGCCCGGCTCCAGGAAGAGGTCGAGAGGCTGGGCGCCTCAATCATGCTTGACTCCCCGGTCTGGGAGATCAGGCGGAAGGGCGGCGGCTGGCTCGTCAACGGAGAGGTCTACGACGCCGTCATATCAACACTCCCCCCGCAGGTGACCGCGGACCTCGCTGGCGTGGATATCGCCCCGGTGCCCTACCAGGGTGCCGCCTGCATGACCCTCGCCCTCGACCGGGACGTCACCGACGGTATCTACTGGCTGAACATGAAGGACGCAGCACCCTACGGTGCGGTGGTCTCGCATACCAACTTCGCACCGCTTGCATGGTACGGTGAACACCTCGTCTACCTTGCTTCCTACTTCTCAGGCCGGCTCCCTGAGGGCTTTGAGCAGACGATGCTTGCAGACTTCTGCAGGCGGTTCTCCCTCAGCGCAGACGAGGTGCACTGGCACCGGCTCGCAGTCGAGCCCTATGCAGGCCCGGTCTACACGACTGGACTCCGGGACCGCCTGCCCGCCTACGAGGAGCACGGACTCTTCCTCGCCGGGATGTTCAGCCCCCCGAACTACCCGGAGCGGAGCATGAACGGGTCAGTCATCGCCGGGGAAGAGGTGGCAAAACGAGTCCTTGCGAGGTTTCCGGATGTGTGAGATCGAGGTGAGCGCGGTCCTCCCCGTTTACAACGACCGTGAAGCGCTCACTGCTGCCATACCGCGTTCGCTTGCAGCGCTGGAAGCGATCGCACCGGGGAGTTTTGAGTTGATCGTCGCCGAAGACGGGAGCACCGACGGGAGCACCGAGTTCGTCAGGGAGTATGAGACCAGAGATCCCCGCGTCCGCCTGATGCACAGCGACGAGCGGCTCGGACGGGGCCGGGCGCTGAACCGGGCGTTTACCGGGGCGGAGGGGTCTATCGTCTGCTACTACGACGTCGACCTCGCAACCGATATGCAACACCTCGGGCAGCTGGTCGGCGCCATCCGCGAGGGCTACGATATCGCGACGGGCTCCCGCCTCCTTCCTGAGAGTGATATCACCCGGAGCGGCGGTCGGGAGATCGCAAGCCGCGGGTATAACATGCTCGTCAGGATGATCCTCAGGAGTTCGCTCCACGATCACCAGTGCGGGTTCAAGGCGTTTCGGCGCGACCGCCTCCTCGATCTGCTCCCGTCGGTCAGGGCAGACCACTGGTTCTGGGATACCGAGGTGCTGGTGCGGGCGCAGAAAAACGGTTACCGGATACGGGAGTTCCCGGTACGGTGGCGGCAGGGAGAGGGGACGACAGTGCGCCGAAGAGACGTCATCGAGATGGGATCGGCAGTAATACGCCTCTGGTGGGACCTCCATGTGGAAAAAGGTTAGCGCGGTTGTCATCCCCACCCTGGCCGCGGTCGGGATCGTCGCTTACATGCTTTACCGCGTATGGGACGACCTCCTGCTGACGCTTGAACACGCCGTGCTGCCGTTCCTCTTTGCTGCCGTCGCGGTCTGTGTCGTTGCCTGGATCCTCAGAGGACTGCGGTACCGGTTCATCCTGGGAGGGCTTGGTATCCCAAAAAGCCTCACCTTCTCGACCGCTTGTATCTTCATATCCCAGACAGCAAACCTCATCGTTCCCGCGCGGCTCGGCGACCTCGTCCGGATGCTCATCCTCAAACGCGGTGACGACGCCACCTACTCGCAGGGGTTCTCATCCATCGTCGTCGAGCGGATCTTTGATGTCATGATGGTCGCGTTGCTCGGCGTCATCGCGCTCCCGTTCGTTCTGGCGGTCCTTGCCGTCCCGGACTGGTTTACCACCCTCATCATCGTCCCGCTCGCCGCAGGAGGCGCCTTCTTTGGGGTCCTCCTCTGGTCAGGCAGGATCAGGTCAGAGAACCGGATCATCATTGCCATCGGGAGGATGCTTGATGAGGTGAAGCAGGCCTCCCTCAACCGCCGGGCCCTCGTTGTGCTCAGCGGGTCGTCGCTCCTCATATGGGTCGTCGATATCCTGGTCTGCTTCGCGGTCGTCCTGATGTTCCGGGAGCCGGTCCCGTTTGGCATCGTCGTCCTCGGGATCGTCATCGGCAACCTCGTGAAAGCAGTCCCGGTCACGCCGGGTGGCGTGGGGACCTACGAACTCGCGCTCGCGCTGACCTTCGGGATTGCCGGCGTTTCGGCGGCCACGGCGACGCTGATCGCGGTCATCGACCACCTGATCAAGAATATGGTCACGGTTGTCGGGGGTGTCGGGTCGATCTACTACTTCGGCGACTGGTCACGAGACCTCTTAAAGAAGGTCTTGAGGGAGGAGATCAAGGAGGAGACGTCTGGTGGGTGAGGTCATCCTCCCGGTGCTCTCCTGGCTTGCGGTCATCAAGGTGCTCCACCTCGGCGCCTGGCCGGTGCTTGACCGCACCCTTGGCAGCCTCGCGGCCGCTGCCGCATACCCGGCATCAATCCTCGTCTTCACGCTTTTCTCATGGTACGGCGGGCTTTTCGGTCTTCCGGTCTGGCTCGCCCTCCTGCCGTTCGTGGGGGTGATCGCCTACGCCGGATCGCAGGGGTTCTACACGAAGGGACGTCTGCGGTCAGCACTCCGCTGGGACCTTGCCTTCCTCATCCCCTTCCTCTTCATGCTCGAGGTGCGCTGGATCAACCCGACCATCTCTTATGCCGAGAAGTTCATGGATCACGCGTTCCTTGCGTCGATCATGCGTCATCCGACCGTGCCGCCGCTCGACCCCTGGTATGCGGGCGGGACCCTGGATGTCTACTACTACGTTGGCTACTGGATGAGCGGGGCGCTCGGGCTTGTGGCCGGCGTGCCCTCAACGGTCACGTTCAATCTCGTCCTCCCGACCGTGCTCGGGCTTGCCACGGTCTCGCTCTACGCCCTCGGGCACCTCCTCCTGGACCGCTACCGGTGGCTCCCGGTGCTCGTGCTCTTCATCCCGAACCCCTCTGCGGTCTATCTCATCCTGTCCGGGGCTCCCTGGTCTGAGATCCTCTGGGATAGCACCCGGACAATAGCAAACACCATCAACGAGTACCCCCTCTTCTCAATGCTCTGGGGCGACGTCCACCCGCATGTCATGGGTCTCTTCAACCAGGCGTTCCTGCTCTTCCTGCTGGTCTTTGCCTACATGCGCTGGGGCACCCTCTCGATGCGGGGACGCGCGGTCCTCTGCGGGCTTTCCGCCCTGAGCCTCGGGTCGATGCCCGGGTTCAACTCCTGGGACGTGCTGGTCTACGCCCCGGTCACCCTGGTCTTTGGGTTCCTCATCTGGCGGCGCTACGGGAGCTTCTCCCTGGATGACAGGAGGTCTTGGATGGTGCTTGCGGTCGTGCCGCCGCTTGCGGTCGCAACCTACCTCCCGTTCTACCTCCACCTCAACAGCCCCGGGATCGGGGGGATCGGGATCGTCCCGGCACCCTCAGCCCCGGTGGAGTTCCTGCTGGTCCACGGGTTCTTCCTCGCAGTGCTCATCGCCGCCTGTGCCGCTGATATCTGGAGGCGCCCCTACCTTCTGCTCGCCGCGGTGCCGTTCGTGCTCGTCGGTTACCCGGCCGCGGCCATCGCTGTCGTTCCGCTGGTCTACCTCGTCGTACGTCGCCGGTTCTCGGTCGCTGATACCCTCGCGATCCTCGGGCTCCTGGTGATCATCGCCACCGAGTTCCTCTACCTCAAAGACAACATGGGCGAGACCTACTTCCGGATGAACACGGTATTCAAGTTCTATCTCCCGGCCTGGATTCTGATGGGGACGGCAAGTTCAATCGTCGTCGGGGACTGGCTCCGGAGCGCCGGGGTCGGCCGGCACCTGCCTGCCCGGGCGGGGAGGGTGTTCCCGGTGCTCGTTATTGTGGCTCTCCTCATCACGCCCTTCGCGATCAACATCGACTTCGGCTACGGGAGTCGCACCCTCGATGGGGCAGCCTACCTTCAGGCGTCGCACCCCGGGGATGCGGCAGCGATCGCGTTCCTCCGTGACCTCCCGGGCGACCATATCATCATCGAGGCTGAGGGCGGGGACTACACGTACTACTCCCGGGTATCCTCGTTCACCGGGATCCCGACCATCATCGGGATGCCGTTCCACGAGTACATGTGGCGGGGGGAGGAGGGGCGTGTAGGCAAGCGGATGGCTGATGTGCGGGCGATATATGAGCAACCGTCGCTTGCCATCGACCTTGCGCGGGCGTACAACGCGACCCTCCTCTACGTGGGCGCCGCGGAGCGAGACCGCTACGCCGTCTCGCTCCCGACCGAGGCACTCGAACTCATCTATGATGCTGAGGGCGTCCAGATATACCAGATCCCGGCGTGATACCGTTGGACTGTTTCGTCTAACGCCGGAGCAGGGGCGGAGCAGGGGGCCTGACAGAGTCGTGTAATCTGGAACCGATGGAGTAGCAGCTCCGCAGCCTTCCGTGTGAGGCGACAAGTGCGTGGTGAAACGTCAGGTGCGACAGTCCACCACTGCTGGCCACGCTCATGCGAGGAGACGCGAAGATGACCGGGCCGCACCTCCTCGCGGCGCGGTCGAATGACATACCTTTATCTTTCGTCCTATTGACATAATAGAGCACATTCGATCAGCTACGCTACTGATGAATGATGACGGGGCGGGATACCTGCCCCCGAAAGAGGTGAGTTATGGCAAAGGCATACGTGAAATTTGAGACTCCAGAAGAGATCCAGAATAAGGCCCTTGAAGCCCTTGAGGTAGCAAGAGATACCGGTAAGGTGAAGAAAGGGTCCAACGAGGCAACGAAAGCAGTAGAACGGAACATCGCCCAGCTGGTTCTTATTGGCCTGGATGTTGAGCCTGAAGAGATTGTGATGCACCTGCCGCCGCTCTGCGACGAGAAGCAGATTCCTTATGTCTACATAACAAAGCAGAACGATATCGGGGCTGCAAGCGGCCTTGAGGTTGGTTCTGCAGCCGCCGCTATCATCAAGCCCGGTAAGGCAAAGGATCTCGTCGGGGAGATCGCGAAACAGATAGCTGCACTGAGAGAGTGAGGTGTTAGATTATGGCAAACGACGGAACGCCCGCAGAAGTCATCGAGATCATCGGTCTCACCGGGATGCATGGCGAAGCCCAGCAGGTGAAGTGCCGGGTCCTTGAGGGGCCGAACAAGGGGCGGATCATCACCCGCAACACCGTGGGTCCCATCAGGGAGGGGGACATCCTCTCGCTGCTCGAGACTGAGCGTGAAGCCAAGAAGCTCTCGAGGCGGTAAAAAACATGGTCGAGCAATATATCTGCAGTTTCTGTGGGGGGGTCCTGGAGCCTGGTACTGGCAAGATGTTTGTCAAGCGGGACGGGACTATCTACTATTTCTGCAGCAGCAAGTGCCAGAAGAACTACAGGCTCGGCCGGGTGCCGCGCCGTGTCCAGTGGACCGCGGCTGGGCGGAGAGCCCGCGGCAAAGAGTGATCAGGCATGGAGCGCACGTTTGTGATGGTCAAGCCCGACGGCGTCCAGCGTGGACTTGTCGGCGAGATCATCTCCCGGTTTGAGGCGAAGGGGCTGAAACTTGCAGCAGCCAGACTCGAGCTTCTCGCCGAAGAGCGGGTTGTCGAGCAGTACCGGGAGCACCTCGAGAAACCGTTCTTCCCGGGGCTGAAGGCCTACATCATGAGCGGTCCCTGCTTCCTGACGGTCTGGGAAGGGAGAGACGCAGTCGCAGTCGTCCGCAGGATGATCGGCGCTACAAACCCCGCAGAGGCAGCACCGGGTTCGATCCGCGGTGATTTTGGCCTTGATATCGGGCGGAACGTGATCCACGCATCAGACTCCCCCGCGAGCGCCGCACGCGAGATTGGTATCCACTTTGGGCCAGCCGAGCTGATCGAGTACTCAAAGATCGACGAGCCCGTCCTCTACGAGTAACGCCGGAGAAACCGGTGGAGACCGACTATCTTTTTTCCACCTTTGCGGGGCTCGCGGTGGCATGAGCGTGACGGCTCCCTGCGCAAGCGGAGGGTAGTTCACGTGGAAACATTGGTGACTGCTCCCCTGCCTTCGATAGGGAGCATCCGGGGTAAGATGCCCCGATCTTATTGATCCCGGTCCATCACGACGAGCCCGCGATGCAGGCAAGAGTGAAATGGTCCGCTACTCTGATATCCGCCCGGTTGCCTTCCAGTGTTCATACTGGTGGGGCCAGCGGTCCTTGTTCGCCATGACCAGGGCCCGCATTCGCTCGAGCATCTCGGCATGGAATCTCTCCTGTTCCGGGTAGGTCTCTTTATTCTCGATGGCTCGTACGAGTTGCTTGCCGAGTTCGTAGGCTCGCTCCTCCGCCGGCACGATCATCGCCTCGGGGTCTTCCCCGAGGACCACGCCGACACCGCCTACGGTGTTCGCGCCCAGGGTCTGGAGGACGCCGTTGAGGTAGGCCACGACCTCATCAGCCCCCGATCCCCCTGCCGTGGCGACGGCGCACCCATACTTCCCGATGAACATCTGGCAGTGGATGGCGTCCGACATCCGGTCGAGCATGGTCTTTGTCTGGGCGGTGACAGAGTTGACATAGTTGGGCGAGCCGAGCACGATTCCATCGCTTGCAAGCATCTTCTCGTAGAGTTCGAGAAAGTCATCTATGTTGACGCACTCTCCCTGCTCGTAGCAGGTCATGCACCCGTTACAGTACTCGATCTCGAGTTTGCAGACATCCATGAATTCCACATCGGCCCCGACACTTCTGGCTCCATCAAGGACTGCCCGGACAAGCCGGAGCGTCTGGCTCTTCGAACCGCGGGGACTCCCATTAATTCCAAGTATCTTCATCTTTTTCTCTCCTTGGTAATGTTACATGACTACTTCGGGACACCTGCCAGGCCTGCTTACGCGATATCGTACACGACCACAGTCTCGGCATGATACTTGCTGATCGCAGTCACCCGGGAGCGGATCGATGGTGAATATCGTCGTCTCGCCTGCCTGGAACTGAGGGACCCGGGTGGTCCCGGTCGACCGTATCAATGCTGGCCCCGTCGACGGGCATGAAACGGATGACAGCGTTCTTCCCGGGTGCATCGCCGCTCCAGTCATACCAGGCAACAGGACATTCGGTGCGGGGGAATGCTTCTCCAGCGCGGTGACGGTGGCCGAGAACGATGGTTGCTGCCTGGCGGGTAGGTAGTCTTCTGAGCGGTGGGTGTCGCCTCCGGTGTCCCGATACAGCCTGCCGTGGCGGCAGAGCCGATGAGGCAGGCCAGGAGCAGAAGATCTGCATACCTCTTCTTCAGGGAGCGACACCACCTGCATGGTGCTTTATCGACGGGGGGCTATGTGAAACTTACCCCGCCCTAAAGGACGGGGCTTCCCGGCTATCATGGACAATACCTGCATCACAGAGGTGTGATGTAGCGGTCTCATCTCCACAGGCTCAAAGGGCTGTTCCATCCCCAGGCGGTGAATATGCACCGTAGCATTATATAGTCAGTCGCTCATCAGCTTTGAAGCCTACTTAAGGCTTAAGGAACGTCTTCACCCACTTTTCCCGGTAACTTCTTTTTGCTTGCCAGTATCTCAAACGCCCTTGCAATTACGGTTGTGAGGTGCTCATAGTTCATGATGAGGGTCGCTGCGACTCTCGCTTGATCGCCCGCCAGATCTGCTCGATGGGGTTGAGATCCGGGGAGTATGGCGGGAGATACACGGGCGGGATATTGTTGTTGGCGGCGTTACGCTTTGCCCAGCACCGCGTGGTGCGAACTGAAGTTATCCAGCACGACGATCAGCCGTTTCCCCGGGTTTGCCTGCCTGAACGCTCTCGAAAGGTGATGGTGGAGGTGTCATTGACGACAAGAATGCCAGAGGTGTTGGCGCGGATCTTGGTGGTATTTTTCACCATCGGGGTACGCTCAAACGACCACATGCGCTGGGTATTGGCCGTTGTTTGGGGAGAACACTCGTCAAGGAACCCAGGCACCGTGTTCTTGCTCATCCGCGGGAGTTTTTTTTTGAGCACCTGTTCTGCATCCCGGGGTCGGCGGTAATCCCGCGGATAGGGTTTCCCGGAGAACATGCCAGACGATTTGAGGATCCGCCGGACCTGGTCCAGACTGTAGTCGACGCCGAACTGCGACTGGATCCGGTGCTGGACTTCGGCGGTTGTCCAGTCTTCTTTCTCCCGGAGTTTTTCAAGCAAAGCGGCTTTCTGTTCGTCAGTGAGTTTCGAAGGGTGGCCGCCGGCATGCTTCGGAACCAGCCCGGCCGGGTCACGGCGTTGATGATGGGGCGCCGGACTATGAGCGCCCCTGCATGAACCCGGCATCGCCTGGTTCATGCGGCGAGGGGAGGCGTGATCGCGCCGATATCATGCCGTCACTCCCTCGTCGAGATGCCAGACCGGGCGGGCCTTGCCGATGTTTGCCTCTAGGTAGGCGTGGGAAGGATCAAAGTCCTCTGGAACCTCGAAGAAGAGATACCCATCTCTAGATTCGTGTCGCTCAAGAAGGCTCGTGGAGTAGGAATCACCCTGATTGGTTGGTCCCGGGGCTGGCATCGGGCGGTAGGTCTCTCCGGAATAGTGGAGGGTGAAGGCATTCTCCCGCGGAGTCTGGAGACGAGAGTTCGTGCCGTCCCCCTTATGACCAAGGTGGGTCGCTTTTATGGCGACTAACAGGAAGGATTCTCCGGGCTTTGCGGTGTACTTCTGGGGTTTCAGACCGGTGGTATAGAACGATTGCAGTGTCCTGACTCGGACGACGATCAATGAACCTGAGTTTGCTCCGCTGGCATCATCGTAACAGAACCGTTCACCGATCTGCAGGGCGTCGGGGAATGCGGGAGCAGGCTCCACTGCACGACTCATCGAAGCCGGCTCAGTCTCTGGACTGCCAGCATCAGGGGATCTGCAGCCCCGCAGGGCACCGGAGAGGTGTTCGGCCCCGAGAACCAGGCGGCCCAGTGCTTCGTCCACCACACTCTGGTTCAGGGGGACACTTCCGTCAAGCAGGGTGCCGGCTGCGATGAACTCATCGAGGGCTGCGATAAAATCCGCGTGAGCAGACGCTACTCCAGGCGATACGTCGAGGGCTGAAGCATCGAGACGGGCACTGCCTGCAAGGGAACAGATATCGGCTGCCCGGTCGCGGAGTGCTGCATCGTCCTGGATATGCGCAGAATAAACCTCTCCTGCAGCAAGTTCCAGGAGCGGGACGCTCGTTCTGGCGATCAGCGCTTCCAGCCTCTCGTCGTCGTTTAGGGGTTCAGGAAGGAGTACCGTCTCATTTTCTGTCTCGAGATCTGGGAGGGTTTCGTTCCCGGAAAGACCGCCGATGTCGGACCCGTTCACCGGGGGATGAAGCGATAGTGCCACAAACGCTTCCGGGAGTAGTGGATACAGAAACAGGATCACCCCGATACAACCGGCCATAAGCAGTACCACCGCTTGAGAACTTCTCGATACCACTGCCTAGAGTATTATGCACCAGAGAGATATTTGTTACGGGTGGAACCCCCTGAGGCGCGGTAGGCCACCATGGCCCCCTCGGTGAGGCCGGGGGCGCACCTGCTCTCCAGGGAACTAACTTACCGTTCCGCCCCGCGCGCCCCAGGTCAGAGTGTCTTTCCGAGTGCCCAGACCGGGGAATCCGCTCTACCGAGGTCCACCCGCACGTAACATTCGTCGATGGGGAGCGCTTCCGGGACATCAAAGAGTATGTATCCTACCTTCTTCTCGTGGCGGTCCAGCGTCGTCGCATCGTACGGCTCGCCGAGCGATGTCCCGTGCGCGAGCTTTATCGGAGAATAGGTGTTGTCACGGTAATGCAGGGTGAATGCATTGATACCCGGGGTCTGGATCTTGTATACCCGACTATCTCCTTTATGGCCCAGATTCGTAACCCTTACCTCAACCAGCAGGAACATCCTTCCAGGATCCGCCGTAATCACCTCTGTGCTCTCATCGGACTGGCGGTATACCCTGATCTTTGTTACCCCGGCTAACATCAGAGAGATGTCGTTTGCACGGTGACGGTCCTCATAGAGGTACCGTTGCAGGAGTGCCAGTTCTTCCCCGGCGTCGGATGCGGCGAGCGGTCTGGACTCAGGGAAACTGACCTCGACGATCTCCTGTGGTACATGCAGCACCGGACGATCCAGACCCTCGAACGCCTTGCGGAGATGGGCCGAACCTCGCTGGAGCTCCCCGAGAGCCGTATCCACTCTGGTCCCGTTGAGAGGGTCGTTCCCCTGCAGTGTCTCGCCTGCTGCTACATACGACTCGAGGGAGAGGGTGAACGCGGTCTTCACAGGTTCCTGGAGGTCTGAGACCTCAAGCCTCTCTGTCTCCCTGAGAAGATTCTTTGCAAGCGCGTGGAGCGATGCCGCGTTCTCCTTCACCGACTTCTCATCCCAGGAGTAGAGGGCGTGGGTGTTCTGCAGAGAGAGTAGCATGAGTGAAGCGCTGCTGTTTTCGATCAGGGCTGCCAGTTCGTCGTCATCGTAGTCGGGTTCGGGTACGATCGGCGTGCTATTCTCGACAGGAGAGGTCTCATCTCCGTCAGGAACAGCTGGATTGTCAAGCACTTCCGGGGTCTGCACAGAGGTGATATTCAGGGGCTGGCCACTAAGGAGTCGCTCTCTGGCCTCAGTGAGGAGAGAGGAGAGGTCCTGGGTGATGACCGGCTGCGGGGGCGCGGGGTCGGGCGAGCTGGCCGCGTCCGGCAGGGTCGGGGAAGGGCTGAAGAAGATTGCGGTAAAGACGATCAGGGCCAGTATCGTCACGACAGCATCCGGGAGGTTCACAATGAGGATGTAGTGGCCTCTCTAGATAGATATATTTCGCGGAAAGGTTCCTTTCCGAGGCCATCAAACCAATACCCTCTCTTCTGGTTTGATGCCTTGATCTTCATCCGGTCAGATGATTCGGAATCGGCGCAGGCAGCCGCGATACCCGGGTGAGAGCCCGGGCTAGCATCTGGTGATGGTCTGGAGAGACGGTTGCCGGTATTCTCCGAAAATCGGGTTTGATCACCGGGCTGCCTGGATGCAGGGCCCTGGGGAGCGCAGTCCTCTCAAAACGGTTCATCCCCGGGTCTCTCTCTGCAGCATGGGCAACCTTTTCTGACATCCGGACAAATCAAAAGAGGGAGATAGATAGCATGTGTATCGCAATGCCCGCGGAGGTGCTGGAGATCAAGGATGGCAACATCGGTGTCGTCGACTTCGGGGACCTGAGACAGGAGGTCAGGCTTGACCTTGTGGACGTGAGCGTCGGGGACTTCGTGCTCGTCCATGTCGGGTTTGCTATCCAGCGCCTCAGCAGAGAGGAGGGGCTCGAGACTCGCGAGATCTTCAGGCAGGTCCACGCCGCGATGATGGAGGAGTAATGCACGAGTACAGCATCGCCTACGACATCTACACGACCGCACGCCGGGCGGCGCTCGATCATGACGCAAAAGAGGTTAAACGCGTCTCGGTGGACGTCGGCAAGATGGCGATGGCAAACCCCGAGCAGGTGGAGTTCCTCTTTAATATCATCATCGAGGGTGACCCGCTCTTCTCGGGCGCCCGGCTCTCGTGCCGGGACGTCGAGGTGCGCACCCGCTGCTCCTGCGGCTACGTGGGGAACGAGCGGTTTGTCTGCCCCCGGTGTGGGAAACTCCCGGAGGTTGTTGCAGGGATGGAGATCGTGGTCACAAATATAGAGATAGAAGTGGACGAAGAATGAAAGTCAACCTCATGCATGGTGCCGGCGGCGAAGTGATGGGCGAGCTCCTGCGCGTCATCACCAACCTTGAGCACAACAACGCCGGCGGGATCGGGCTTGAGTCGCTCGATGACGGAGCGGTCATCCCGCTCAACGGCCAGAATATTGTTTTTACGACTGATAGCCATGTCGTCTCGCCGATCTTCTTCCCCGGCGGGGATATCGGGCGCATCGCTGTCTGCGGGACCGTCAACGACCTTGCCATGATGGGCGGGAGGCCGATCGCACTCTCCTGTGGCATGGTCATCCCCGAAGGCTTCGACGTCGCCGACCTCGAGCGGATCGTCGCGTCGATGGATGCCGCACTCGACGAGTGCGGGGCAAGCCTCGTTACGGGAGATACCAAGGTGCTCGAGCGGGGTGCGCTTGATACCATCATCATCAACACCGCTGGCATCGGTGTTGCCGAGCGGGTGGTGCGGGACAACGGGCTTAGACCTGGCGATAAGATCATCGTCAGCGGCACCATCGGCGACCACGGCATTGCCATCATGGCCCACCGTGAGGGCTTCGACTTCGGCGGCCAGATCCATTCTGACGTCGCTCCCCTCTGGACGCTCGTGGAGCGTGCGCTCGCGGCCGGGGATATCCACGCCATGAAAGACCCGACCCGGGGTGGGTTTGCCAACGCCATCAACGAGATGGCGAAGAAGAGCCGGGTGGGCGTCGTCATCGAGGAAGAGACCCTTCCCTTCCAGAAGAACGTTCTGAGCGCCGCCGGTATGCTTGGCATCGATCCCCTTGAGGTGGCAAACGAAGGAAAGGTCGTCATGGGGGTCGCACCCGGCGATGCCGAGGCCGTCCTTGCGGCGCTCCGCTCGCACCCCTATGGACGGGACGCGGCGATCGTCGGTGAAGTCGTCGAGGGTTCCTACGTGATCATGCGGACAGCCATCGGCGGAGAGCGGTTCATCGAGGCGCCGATCGGTGACCCGGTCCCGCGTGTCTGTTGATGAGTGGTAACCATATCTTTTTGCGCCCAAAAAGTTCATTCTGGCTGGATAGCGGCCTATTTCGCCTTATCCTGTGAGTCCTGGTATGGGATCGCCGGCCGCACGCAGAAGTTCGCGACGAGAGGATGGGGAGCAGTCACTTTGCGATCTCCCGCGTGAGGTGCTATGGCGCACCTGGGTGGTAACAATTTCAGGGCGCATATAGACGTTGTGGCGCTACGCACCGTTTCCCACTACCTCCGAACAAGCAAAAAGGTATATCAGACAGTGGACGCACCCGTGAATGCTATTGCAGACTTGCCGCTTCTGTGAACCGAAGAATTCGTTCAACCACCTCCGGTTTAAAACCGGGGGTCTTCTTCATGATCGAGGATAAACCACTTCTCTGATATCTGGCTTATGAGATGGATCATCAGGACGGTACCGGTTGCCGGACCGGTCAACGCAGATATGGCGATCGTTCACTTCAAAAAGGCAGTTCCCGGGGCGCACCAGGTCATTACGACCGCGACGGCAGCAGGGCTCCAGAATTGCTACCGCTCCATCGACCGGGAATGTGTCAGGGAATCGGGGATGCGCTACCTGCCTGTCCACATGGTTGAGGTGCATCACGCAGTCCGGGACGACCTGGAGGCATGCTACGGATGACTGCTGACCTGGTGCTCAGGAACGTGACGCTCCCAACAGGCCGCCGCGCAGATCTCACCATCGCCGGGGGTCTTGTCAGGCACGTCGGTGCGCCGCTGCATGCCGATGAGACGATCGACTGCAGCCGGTTCATCTGTCTCCCGGGAGCGGTAGATATGCACGTCCACATGCGAGGAGGAGTACAGGCAGAGAAGGAGGACTGGCGGACTGGCACGATGAGCGCGGTCGCCGGCGGGGTGACGGTCGTGGTCGACCAGCCAAACACCGTCCCTCCCATCACCACGCCCGAACTCCTCCGGGCCCGTATTCACGAGGCTGAGGGGCATGCGATCTGCGGGTTTGCGGTGAACGCCGGTGTCGTGCCAGACGCCGATCTCGTGGGGATGTGGAACGCCGGCGCGATGGCGTTCGGGGAGATCTTCACCGCACCGTCAAGTTACAGTGAGGGGCTCGACCCGGAGGCCACCAGAGGACTGTTTGCCTGCATCCATGCCCTCGGGGGGCTCGCCACAGTCCACGCCGAGGAGGTCCTGGACCCGGCTCCGGCAACGCTCAGCGACCACGATAGCGCGCGCTCTGGCGCCGGGGAGGTGCGTGCCTTTCGAGCCGTCTCCGCCATTGCCCCGGAGGGTATGCGGCTCCACTTCTGTCATGCAAGCACCGCTGCCTCGGTCGAGGCCGCGCGTGGCACAGTGGAGGTGACGCCGCACCACCTCTTCCTCTCACATGAGGTCTTCGAGGAAGACGATGCCCGGGGCCGCGTGAACCCCCCGCTCAGGGACGAGCAGACCAGACGCCGCCTCTGGTCCTGCTGGGATAAGATCGACGTTATCGCCTCAGACCACGCCCCACACACGCTCCGTGAAAAGACCCTCTCGTTCCAGACTGCCCCCTCCGGTATCCCCGGAGTCGAGACGATGCTGCCGCTCCTGATGGCAGCGGTTCGGAAACGTCAGGTAACCCTCGTCTCGGTGATGGAGAAGACCTCCTGGAGGCCGGCCGCCATCCTCGGCATCCCGCGCGCAGGGTTTGAGCCAGGTGACCGGGCCGACTTTGCCCTCTACCCGGATGAGGTCACCCGTATTGAGGCTTCTCGCCTCCACGCAAAGTGCGGCTGGTCGCCATTTGAGGGGCTTGATGCAGTCTTCCCGGAGGAGGTGATCGTCCGGGGCAGGCGGGTCTACTCCCGCGGCGATTATTGTGAGACGCACCCGGCGTGGTACCCCGGGCAAGGATATTTATCATCCAAAGATGTATAATGTATAGCCGATAAAGCGCGCCTTATAGGTCCCCGGGTGATCATCTGGTTGGGACACCTGGATATGAGCCGCGGGACAACCCGGGTGCGCGACAGGCACGCCCGGCATATAGGGTACGATCGGGTGAGGATCGGCACAAGCCGCCTGTGATCGCCGTTCGTTAGTGTCGGGCGACATTTCTCCGGGAGACTCCTTGCATGGAACCCTACGCTGATGCTATCACAGAGACCGGAAGCGGTGTCACCATCGTGCTCGACGTCACAGCAGGCGCCAAAAGAGCCTCGTTTCCGGCAGGCTACAATGAGTGGCGGAAGAGTATCCGCTGCCAGGTAGCAGCTCCAGCCCTCGGCGGGAAAGCAAACCGGGCCATCATCGATCTCGTCGCGGAGACGCTCGGCGTATCCCGGGCCGACGTGAGTATCATCTCCGGGCACACATCTACCTCAAAGACTGTGGCTGTCGCCGGTCTATCGAAATCTGAAATCATTGCGCTTCTCTCGGCTTCTGGAGCCTGATCCGGCGCTGATAGGTGTCACAGGGAGCACCGGGCAGTTTTATTAAAAATAGTATATATTTTCAGCCTAATAAAAATCGAAACCCTACTGAACAATGTTTTTGGATCTACGCTTTGAAAAACCTTATGTTCATAGTGCCATCTTCTTTAAGTAATCGTACTATAGATATATAGTCGACAACCTATGTCCGCGCACATAATAACCTGCAGACATACGGCGATCAGATTTACATTGAAGGGGGCAACATTCCATGTACTCACCAGAAACTACGAAGTATCTTATTCATCTTACCCTGCAGACCGAGGGGGTGGTCGATAAACCTGACGTGGTGGGCGCTATCTTCGGCCAGACTGAGGGTTTACTCGGCGAAGACCTGGACCTGCGTGACCTGCAGAGAACCGGCCGCGTCGGCAGGATCGATGTCCAGCTGACGACGAAGAGAGGAGAGACCAGAGGCGAGATACTCATATCATCATCGCTCGACCGCGCGGAGACCGCGCTCCTTGCCTCGTCGCTGGAGACGATCGACCGGGTCGGTCCATGCACGGCTCGCGTGAGGGTCGACCGTATCGAGGATATCAGGGTGACCAAGCGGCGCAGGATCGTTGAGCGTGCCAAAGAACTCCTCCTCGAGGACTTTGATGAAGGCACGATAAACAGTGACGATCTGCTGGACGAGGTCAGGGAAGTCATCAGGATAGAGAAACTTGAACTCCTCGGCGAAGAGAAGGTGCATGCCGGCCCGAACGTCATGACCTCCGATGCCATCATCCTGGTCGAGGGGCGGGCTGATGTAATCAACCTGCTGCGCTACGGGATCAAGAACGCGGTTGCGGTTGAGGGGACCAACGTCCCGCAGATCATCGTCGATCTCTGCGCGCAGAAGACCACGACGACGCTGCTCGACGGAGACCGGGGAGGGGAACTGATCCTCCGTGAACTTCTGCAGGTCGCTGATATCGACTTCGTGGCATACTGCCCACGAGGGAAGAGCGTCGAGGAGATGAGCCGCAAGGAGATTGTCAAGGCGCTCAGGAACAAAGTGCCTGTGGAGGTCGTCGCCGACCATATTCCTGCCGAGGGGACGGCCAGGCAGCCGCCTGTGCGCACCGTTGCCGGTACGCGTGAGGTTGTTGAGGAAGGTGAGCGGCTGCCACAACAGCAGAAGACCGGAAAAATGAGGGGGCAGAAAGCCAATCCAACGCTCGAGGAGCATATGGCCGACGTCCGGGACCGCAAGATCGCACGCTTCCTCTCCTCAGATTATAACATTCTCATGGAGTCGAACGCCACCGATCTCGAGGGGACACTCCAGACCCTGGATGGCGATGTCGAAGGAATTGTTGTTGACCGTGTCGTCGACCAGAAGCTCCTTGACCAGATCGGGGGGAAGAACCTCGAGTTCGTGGCCGCCCGTGATTTTAAGGGGATCATAAAACGTCCTCTATCTGTGAGGCTCATGAAGATAGGGTGAAGAAATCCACCCGACGTGCAAATATATATATGTTTATATTCACCATTTTTCTTCCCGGGAAAGGATATGCACAAGGAAGAACTGATAACGCTACATGGGATTCTTACAGAGATCAAAAACTATTTCGAATTGACAAACCCGGAACTGAAATTTTCGCAGTACTATGCGTTGAAAATAGATCCTTCTCAGGTGCATAGGAGCAAAATGGAGCATAAATACGCGATATTTGTGCTCGGAACAGAACTTGCAAACGCCATGAAAGACGTGGAGTTCTCATCATCAGGGAGGATCTCTGCCCGCATGAAGGAACTTGCCGAGAAGACGCTCAAAGATATCGAGTATCCGCGGTAAAGGCGCCTGGTATCGGCGCATTCACCCTTAACGCGGTACCTTACTGACGGCCGATATAATACCGCCGGGGCTCCGGCCGCCCCACCCGGTTCTCTTCTCAGGCATGGATCTTCTCAATAACCGGTTGAAATGCTCCCCACAACCCCCAGTGAAATGCTCCCCACAACCCCCAGACAGTGGTGGGTGAGGCGAGTTGCCGGACCGGCTTTCGCAATGTTGATACCTCCTATTCTTGTGAGTCCCGGGGTCGCCCATCGTTCCCGCTCTCATCGGCATGGGCGTCCCGGGATACTATACTACACCTTTGAGGTTGCAGTCCCGATCTCATGATGTTGAACGCCGCATTCTGGTCGCGATCCATCGCGAGCCCGCAGTGTGGGCAGGAGTGGGCCCGGTCAGAAAGCGTCTTTTTGACGGTCATGCCACATCTGGAACATTGCTGAGACGTGATTCACCGGGATTCACCAGGATCACACAAGAACCGGCCTCTTCCGTTTTGCTCTCTGTGATCGTGATGAACTGATTCCAGGCGACATCGGCAATGCTTTTTGCCAGATGATGGTTCTTCTGCATATTTGTGATATTCAGGTCCTCAAACACGATCGTGCGAACCGATCCACCAGCTGCCGGGAGGTCTGGTGAGCAAAATCGAGCCGACGGTTCGCGATCCGTTCATGGATGCGTGCGACAACCTTTCTGGCTTTCTTCCGTTCAGGAGTGCCTTTCTCCGTTTTTGAAAGTTTCCTCTGCGCCTTCGCAAGCGCTTTCTCGTCGGTGCGGAAAAATCGTGGGTTCTCGGTCTTCTCTCCGTTCGATAAAGTAGCAAAGGATTCAAGACCTACATCGACCCCGACCACGGTACCTTTCTCTCGTGCAGGAGTGGGCTCATACTCGACTGAGGAACAGGCATACCATTTCCCGGTCGCGGTACGTCGAATCGTTAATGTTTTGATCGGCCCTTCAATAGGGCGGTGGAGGACGATCGGGATATCACCAATCTTTGACGCGGAGAGGTGCGTGCCGGCATCGTTGAGATGAAAGCCCGACCGGGGATACCCGGGATTCTCCCCGGCCTTCACCCGTCGGAAGAAGGCTTCAAACGCGAGATCTACACGTTTGGAGACATCCTGTAAGACCTGAGAGTAGACTGTAGAGAGTTCTGGATGCTCCTTTTTCCAGATTGGAATCTGGCGTTTTGATTCATGGTAGGAGATGGAACGCCGTTCCTGCTCCCGGGCATCCTTTCGCATCGCAAGCGTCTTGTTATAGACTCATCGGCATATCTCCAGCGTCTGTTCCATCTGAGAGACCTGTGATTTTGTCGGGTAGAGTCGATAACGATACGCTTTCATCTGCATGGTCGGGATACTGTTCAAAGAGTTTCTTAGCAGTGATCCCCTGCACGATCTTAATGATCCCCTGCACGATCTTAACAATGGTGGTGGGAGCAAACTCTGGATGGGCCGTGATAAAGAGATGAACGTAATCAGGCACGACTTCCTGAGTGTTCAAGATGAACCCCATATCTTGAGCGATTGATACATGGAGGTCCGTAAGAGTCTCAGCAACATCACCGACCAGAACCTTTTCGGCGGTATTTCGTTGGTCATACAAAGTGATAATTCACGTTGTATGCGCATCCTCTTGCACTTATCCAACGACCCTGGTTAACCATTCCACAAAATTATATGCACCATGTGATTATAATTTTTGGTGGATGGGCTGTATCCCACCATTAAATGGCGGGGATTAGCCCTATCCTGATCCTAAAATGCGGGTGGAAGTCAGGTATTCAGGCATATCGAGCCCACAGCGCCATCCTCATAAGGATATGGCCTGGAAAACGTTTGTTACGCCCGGGAAATATTTATCACGCCCCGATGCCACCAGGTCTCAGACTGAGAATGACGTGCATATGTATCGATACAAACCTCTTCCTCGGACTCTACGGCGCAGATGAGGATCCCGGGGAGATCCTCGCAGACATCTGGGCGCTCAGGGAGCGCCTCGTCTTTCCGGATATCATATTTGATGAGTTCTTTCGCAACCGGTCGAAGATCCTCGATCGGTTTGCGGAGGATCTACGGAGGCGGGAGATCGCGGAGGTCCTGCTGCCGTCGGTTATCCAAAATAATCTGAACGTCGCCACGCTGCAGCGCGCCGGTGAGGATTACAACCGCGTGCTCTGGACGCTCTACGAGGATATCCAGAAGGTGATCACGGATCCGGCTGCCGACCCGATTGCGCGGGCGTTCCGCGGCCTCACGCGCGACCCTGCCGTGCGGGTCTTCCGCTGGACCGAGGGCCTCGTCGCGCGGGCCCACTGCCGCAAGCTCCTCGGTAACCCGCCAAAGAGCCCGAGCACCGATACCATCGGCGACGAGGTCATCTGGGAGACGCTCCTTGCAAACCTGAAAGAGGACCTCATTTTTGTTACCCTGGACCGGACATACCACTACCATATCGCCTACCTCACAGAGGAGTACCGGGAGAAGACCGGCGGCGCGCTTGTGATCACCGATCGTGTTTCTGATCCCCTGAAACTCATCGGAAGAGAGCCTTCACCGGCACTGATCAGGTTTGAAAGCAGGGATGCAAAGGAGGCGGGATGAGGAGCCCGGTACTCACAGGACATCTCCGGGGGTGTCGACTGCCGTAACGACTCTCAGCGAAGTCGTCCCGAAACCACCTGACGGTTGGAGTTCCTGGCTCAGAGCACTCTTACATTCGTTCACAGCAATTTGAGCAATTTCTGGTGTCTATGGGCACATCGTGCCTCTGAGGATGGGCACCGGAGGGGTGGAGGATTCACAGAGACCGTCTTTCGTGGGCCCGCCCCGGCGTGACTCCCGGACAAGGGTACGGGTGCTATTGCCACCCACAAGGAGGTGGGCGGGACGAATCGCTGCTGTGGTTCAGCAGAGTCCGATAACCCGGAATCGATGCATTACCGGAGCAATCACACCCTGGCGTGAGACTGCATGGACGAAACCAGCCTCTCTTTGGGAGACAATTCGCAAAAACCCCACCCGATCTGGAGAGCAGGGGGAGCAATCGTGGCCAATACCCGCTGGTGCGAACCCGCCCCGGGAGTGACCTTAGAGCCCCTCCAGCCTGCCCGCCCTGGTTGCCCCAGAACCTGGCAAAACGTTAAAATCGTCAGGGACACCATATAAACCCGTGTTCACCTGCGGCGCGGAGGACTGACTGAGAGATGCTCACCGACCGGGAACTGGAACGCTACCAGCGGCAGATCGCGCTCTTCGGGGAAGAGGCGCAGGCGAGGCTCGCAAGCGCCCGTGTCGTCATCGTCGGGGCAGGCGGGCTCGGGTGCCCGGTCGCCCTCTACCTTGCCGCCGCCGGTATCGGGGAGATCCGGCTCATCGATGGCGACGTCGTCGACCGGACCAACTTAAACCGGCAGGTGCTCCACGGTGACCGGGATATCGGGCGGGCAAAGGTCGAGTCGGCGGCAGAGAAACTCCGGGCCCAGAACCCGGAGATCCGGGTCGTTACGAGGTACGCAACCATCGATGAAGGAAACGCCGCCGTGCTCGCCGGCGGGGCCGACCTCATCATCGACGCCACCGATAACTTCCCGGCCCGCTACATCCTCAACCGGGTGGCGCTCCAGAGCGGCGTGCCGCTCATCCACGGAGCGGTCAGGGGGTTTGACGGGCAGGCGACGACGATCATCCCCGGCCGGACGGCATGCCTGGCCTGCATATTCCCTATCCCCCCGCCGGAGGAGGAGGTCGTCCCCATGGTCGGCACCACGCCCGGGATCATCGGGCTTGTCCAGGCAAACGAGGCGGTCAAGTACATCACCAGCACCGGCGACCTCCTCGCGAACCGGCTTCTTGTCTGGGACGGCCGGGCCGCCACCATGGCGACCCTGGAGGTCGAGCGGCAGGAAAACTGCAGCGTCTGCGGGGACGGCCGGTGCTAGTGCTGTAAGTCACCTTTATTTGGGGGTCTTGTGCGTGAGGTGGATAATGACGGATTCTCGCGTGAAGAACGCGAAGGGGACTGTAACGCCCTGCAACTGAACTTCGCGTGCGATTGATGATCATCAAGCCCGCACCCCCTCAAATTAAGGTGAAAAGGTCCATTAGAGAGGGAGATGCTATGCAGGTTCGGGTCAGGGCTTTTGCCCGGTTGCGGGAGGCCATCGGGGGCGACCTCACGCTCGAGGTTCCCCGGGGCGCGACGATGGCCGGGTTGCTTGCCGCAGTCGGGGAGGTCTCGAATGAGGCACAGGAGGCGCTCTTTGGCGAGAATGGAGAACTCCAGGGGTATGTGATACTGATGCACAACGGCAGGCGCGTGCGCAGGGCTGAGGTGGAGACCCTCACCCTCGCCGACGGGGACGAGGTCGCGCTCTTCCCGCCGGTGGCGGGCGGGTGATTGAGCATGATCAGCATAACAAGAGATGATTTTGATGTAGGCGCCGCGATCGACCGGCTGCGCCGGCCAGATATGGGTGCCCTGGTCACCTTCCTTGGGGTTGTCAGGGACGACGGGATCGAGGAGATGGATCTTGAAGCCTACGAGGAGGTCGCAGTGAGGGAGTTTGCGGCGATCAGGGACGAAGCGTTTGCAAACTACCCCATCAAAGCGGTCGAGATCATCCACCGGATAGGGAGGCTCCGGGTCGGGGATAACATCCTCCTCATCGTCGTCGGCGCCGGGCACCGGAAGGAGGCTTTCAGCGCCTGCGAGTACATCCTCGAGCGGATCAAGCAGAGCGTGCCGATCTGGAAGAAAGAGTTCGGGAAGGACGGCAGCGAAAGCTGGGTGCCGGGGGAATACCCTGGAGGCGACGCGTGATCAGATTGCAGCCCTGCCGGAAGGGCTACTCAAAAGAGACCCAGAGGGCGGTCCCGCCAGAGGAGACGCTTCGCCGGGCACGCGCGCGGCTCCCCGCAGCAGGGATCACCAGGGTCGCTGATATCACGAGCCTCGACCGGGTCGGGATCCCGGTCTTCTCGAGCATCAGGCCGACCGCAGCGACCGGGGCGATATCGGTCTACAACGGCAAAGGCGCCACTCCCATCGAGGCTGAAGTCTCGGCGATGATGGAGGGGATCGAGCGCTACTCAGGGGAGATGAATGATCAGGAACCCCTCGTCGGGCGCTACAGCGAGGTCTCGGCCAGCATGACCGCGATCAACCCGGCTGACCTGGTTCTGCCCCCCCGGATCCTGGTTGATGTACCGGTCCCCTGGGTCGCGGGGTATGATATCATGCAGGAGGAGGAGGTGCTCGTCCCTGCCCACGCGGTCTACCACCCCCTCCCCGTGACCTACGGCCGCCTCTTCCGGACCAACACAAACGGGCTTGCCTCAGGCAACACCCTCGAAGAGGCGGTCTTCCACGCCCTGATGGAGGTGGTCGAGCGGGACGCCTGGTCGCTTGTTGAGGCGGCCCGGATGAACGCTCCCCGGATCGAGGGGATCAACGATCGCTTCGCCGCCGACCTCCTCGCGAAGTTCGAGGATGCCGGCATCGAGGTCACCCTCAGGGATATCACGAGTGATATCGGGGTCCCCACCGTGGCAGCGGTTGCCGACGACGTGGTGCTCAAGGATCCTGCGCTCCTCACGATCGGGATGGGGTCGCACACCAGCGCTCAGATTGCGGTCCTCCGGGCGCTCACTGAGGTCGCGCAGAGCAGGCTGACCCAGATCCATGGCGCCCGGGAGGATACCGATACCGCGGATGTCAGGCGAAAGATCGGCTACGAGCGGACGAAACGGATGAACCGGCACTGGTTTGCGGATGGCGGCGACACGGTCGAGCTTGCGGCCATACCGTCGTTTGACAGCGATGACTTTCTCACCGACATCAACTGCGTCCTCGACCGGCTCGCTGCAGCCGGGCTCTCCCGGGTGATCGTGGTCGACCTCACCAGGCCCGAGATCGGCATCCCGGTCGTCCGGGTGGTCGTGCCGGGGCTGGAGGTCTACGCGGTGGACCAGGATCGGTTCGGGAGGAGGTGCCGTGACGCGCGGAATCGTCGTCTTCCTCGGTCCCAGCTGTGACCGCAGAACCGCTCGCGAGATCCTCGAGGCCGACTACCGGCCACCGGCGAGGCGGGGCGATGTAGCCCGGGCCGTAGAGGCGGGGGCCCGAATTATCGGGCTCATCGACGGGGTCTTCTTCCAGGAGAGCGCCGTCGCCCACCGGGAGATCCTTGCCGCGCTCAGGGCCGGGGTGCGGGTCGTCGGTGCTTCCAGCATGGGAGCGCTCAGGGCCGCTGAACTCGACAGCCTCGGGATGGAGGGGGTCGGCGAGATCTACCGGGCCTACCGGGAGGGGAGGCTCGTCTCCGACGACGAGGTGGCGCTCGTCTTCGACCCTGAGACGTTTGTGCCGCTCTCAGATCCGCTGGTGAACATCAGGGCGACCCTGCAGCGGGCGCTGGAGTGCGGGGCGATCGACGCCGATGCGGCCCGGGGCCTCCTCGACGCTGCAAAGGGGCTCTACTTCCCGGAGCGGACCTACGATGCGGTCATCGCGGCGGCGACCGGGACGGTGGACCCTGAGGCCCTTGCCCGGTTCGCAGCGTTTGCCGGGGAGCACGCTGTCGACCAGAAACGGAAAGACGCAATCCTGGCGCTTGAGCGCATCAGGGATCTCGCTGATGGCGTTGAACCGGCCGGTTCAACGATCTCACCGGGGGCGCTGTAGGAATATATCTCAGCCCGGGCTCAGGTGTCCTGTATGCTGGTGCGGATCCCTCCGCACCGCAGGAGACAGAACAGCATGAAACGAAGAACTGTATTCGGGATCGGAGCGGTACTTCTCCTCCTCATGGTCATCGCGCTGCCGGCAAGTGCAGCAGGTCCGTGGGGTGCTCCGCAGGCAGATGGATACACCGGCGACTGCCACGGCTGCGGGCAGTTCCAGCACCAGAAGAACAAAAGTCAGCCGGATGAACCCGCCGGAGACCGGGACCGGATCCGTCTCCAGGACGGGTCCTGCGGGGCCTGCCCGAACCGGTGATGCCGGCACCCTCCCCCGTTTTAGTGGCTATCCTGCCGCACACCTTTCTTGATGGAACGACCCTCCCGAGCGTTGCTCTGGCGGGCCCACCTGGCACAGCACCCCCATCCACCGGGGATCGCCACGCCCGGCGACAAAACGCGGGTGGGCCACGTCATGCCGCTCCTTCTTCCTTCGTCGCGCGGAGCAGGAATGGGTCGATGGACCGGACCAAGATGGATCCTCACCAGAATCTCCGTGTGACGCGTTCCCCCGACCAAAAAATATTGTGGAGGGTGGTATAGTAGGGACGTGCAGTAGTCCAGGTCTAGGGACTGATGCTGATAAGGCACAGGCAGTGTTCCACCACAAGCATTACCTGGCCGTATGATAGTATGAACCACAACCATAATAATTTTACCTATTATGATGTGTGTATTGAATTGTAATAATCGCGGCTACCCCGGCTGCGATCAGGGGGGCAGGACGGCAGGGTTTGCGATGGCACCGCCCGGTCCCTCCCGGTGGGGAGACCTCATACGCGCGAACTTCTGGATCCCGGCGGTGCCAGCGGTTTTCATCCGTGCAGCCTTTCGTTCAGCCTCATGCGTTTCATCGTCGAGTAACCCGCAAGATACAAAACAATTAATGAGATCCTGACGAGATCTCTCCTGAGAGAGGTATGAGGCGCATGATCCATATCGTACCAAAACCGACTGATACGCCGGATGATGACTCGACCGGCGCCGTAATACGGGAACTGGAGAGAGCCGGTGCCCGGTGCAGGGTCCTCGACCTTGGTGCGGTCGACCCCCTCGACTCCGAGTTTGAGAACGAGCTCGTATGGGTCTGCGGGATCCGGCAGGATGGGCATCAGTTCGAGACCCTGAAGGTGCTCTCACTCCACAACCGGGTGATTAACACACCCGAAAGCATCGTCGCCTGCGCATCAAAGGTGGTGACAACCGCGCTCCTCAAGAAGTCCGGGGTGCGGACACCTGAGACCGCCTACGTCAGGGCAGAGGCACAGGCGCGGGACTTTCTTCTTCGGCACGGAGAGGTCGTCTACAAACCGCTCTACGGCTACGATGGGAACGGTATCAGGCTGGTGACAAAACCCGACGAACTCGGGCCCGGACCCTGGTACCTGCAAGAGTACATCCCCAATGATCGGGACTACCGTGTCTTCGTCCTCGGTGGGGAGGCTGTCGGCGCGATATGCCGTGTCTCTGATAGTCTTACGCATAACATCCACCAGGGCGGGATCGGTACACCGGTCACGATCGATGAGGAGATGCGTACCATTGCCGAGGCTGCGGCGGCAGCGATAGGGATCGACTACTGCGGCGTCGATCTCCTCCTGGACAGGGAAGGCTACACAGTCCTTGAGGTGAACGGAACGCCGAACTGGCACTGCATGGCGGCGCCCATCCCGAGGCTGCTGGCCGAGTATCTTATTCGGGAGGAACGCAGGATGCGTGCCTGAGAGTATATCGATTCCGAATGACCGGACTCTATCGAGACCTGTTCCGGTTCTGGCGTTCACCCCGGGGCGCATTGGACCGAACCGGGCGTCATGGCGTCTTCCCCATACGCGCTAACTTCAGGCGCGGAGATTCGCGGGTCTTGCCCGGTCCGCACTCCCGGGCGTGATCTCTGCCACGGTCCAGTGCTACTACGTCGATGGGAACGAAGACCTACCAGCGTCCGGAACCCAAACCCCACGGTGGGCGGGGACGATCACCAGAACCTGGATTGAACCTCGCCGGTATCAACAGGAATGCGATCGTATCCAACGGTTAAATTAGCGTGCAGGAATAAAATTGGTCCACCGGGGGCAGGAAGAAGTGAACCCGAGCAGAGAAGAGATCCTCGATCTGATAGACCGGGATCCGGTGACTTCACGAAAGATCGATGCCGTGATGAGGGATGCCCACAGCGGCAGACTCTGCTACCAGCCTATTGCGGCAGGCGAGGTCGAACTCGCCAGGTAAGCAAAGGGGAGAAGAGGTCGGCAGGTCATCCGGATGAGGTTGAGCTGCTTCCAGACCCGACGGTAACCGGTCCTGTCCTGAGAACCTACCGCATCGTTCCGATCGGTGAGATTTCACCTCTCGCGTGACCTCGTGCGTGAGAGGATGCATACGGTCTCTTGCCCAGGCTCTCGCAAACTCAGCGGTGCGGTTTATCCCTGCGGGTTGAAAGGGCAGCGGGAAGACCCCCGCGCAACGCGGGGATGGGTTCGGTGCCCCCCTTCTTCCGGGCTACTTTCACTGAACAACCCGGGGTTTATCTTGCGGGGTGTGCGGCGGCATGAGCGGGAAGTCCCCGGCCAACAGGTGCGGGGATGAAAGCGGAGCCCCTTCGGCATTGTGATAACTCTATCTACTTGGGTGCCCAATTATAATTCACCTAACATGAAGTATAAATTTGATAGGTCAGCACATTCAGTGTTTGCTCTCTATTATCACTTGGTCTCTCTATTATCACGTGGTGATTGTGGTGAAGTATCGCCGGAAAGCATTATATTCTGACGATATTCGGGAGCGCCTGAAAGACATCGTATGGAACCTATCAACCGAGTTTGGGCATAGAGGTCGTCGCTCACGAACCCGCAGAAGACCACTACCATCTTCTCTTCAAAGCAACTCCGAAAATCAACCTTGTCAACGCAGTCAACGTGATCGAAGGCGTATCGTCCAGGAGACTACGGCAGGAGTTCCCTGCAACAAAAAATTTGCTGTGGGGGGATTCATTTTGGTCTCCCTCATATTTTCTCGCAACATCGGGGCAAGTAAGCCTCAATGCTCTGAAAGAGTACGTTGATTCGCAACCGGAGAAGTAAATGATCATTTCCTACAACTATCGAGCATACCCCGATGCAACAAGAGAAGCACGTCTGCATGAAGCACTCGATACCTGTAGGTGGCTCTACAACAAACTCCTTGAAGAATGCAACACTGCGCGCGAGAACGGATCCCCCCTGACAATGCAGGAGACACAAGCACGGATTGTCACGCTGAAAGAGGAGAACCCGTTCCTGAAGGGCGTGTACTCCAAAGTACTTCAGATGGTGAACTACACCCTCTGGAGTAACATTCGTGCTCTGTCGCCGACAAAGAAGAAAGGGCGGAAGATCGGCAAACTCCGGTTCAAGAGCGCAGCCCGGTACCGGACGCTCAACTACAACCAGTCCGGGTTCAAGATCGACCGGGAACACAGCACGGTCACGTTCTCGAAGATCGGAACAATCCCGTTCACCATGCATCGACCGTACGTGGGAGTCGTGAAAGGTGTCCTGATCACCCGTTCCGGTGACAAATGGTATGTCATCATCCAGGCAGAACAGGACGTTTCCGAACCGAAGAGGGAGGGACGATCCGTAGGCATTGACGTCGGGTTGGATTCGTTTGCGGTCGATAGCAACGGTGCAGTAATCGAGAACCCCCGGTTCTCTGAGCACTCACGTGACCGGATCAAGAAGTTGCAACAGAGTGTTGCCCGGAAACAACGGTTCTCGAAAAATTGGAAGAAGGCAAAAGGGAAACTGGAGAAGGCATATGATCATATCACAAACCAGAAGAAAGATTTCCTGCACAAACTTTCCCGTCGGTACGTTGATACCTATGCAACGATCTGTGTCGAAGACCTGAATATCAAGTATCTGAAAGAGAACGGTAAATCTCGCGGGCTCCGAAGAAGTATCCACAGTGCGTCGTGGGGGCGATTCTATTCTTACCTCGCGTACAAGGCTGCAAGTGCTGGTACGAACTTCATTCAAATCGATCCCCGGAATACGACGCAGATGTGCTCACACTGTGGGAGTATCGTGAAGAAGGATCTCTCTGTGAGAGTTCACGATTGCCCATACTGTGGGTTCGTTGCCGATCGAGATTACAATGCTGCGGTGAATATTCACCGCGTGGGGATGGAACAGCCCTGTGAGCCTGTGGAGATGAGACCGCTACATCACATCTCTGTGATGCAAGTGTTGTCCATGAAGCAGGAAGCCCCGCCCCCTTCAGCGCGGGGTAGTATTGGTGGGTGTATGTTTCGCGTTCTCGTGGTCGACCATGATCCGGCTTTCCTCGAGCTGACCCTGGCATGGCTCGCACGATCAGAGGATATGCAGGTTGCAACGACGACTTCGCCGGTGCAGGCGCTTGATATGCTCGCCCGGACCCGCTACGACGCCGTCGTTGCTGGCTATGAGATGCCTGAGATGGACGGTATCACGCTTCTAAAGGAGATCCGCCATCAGGGCATGAAACTGCCGTTCATCATCATCTCAGGCCGCGGCCGCGAGGAGGTCGTCATCGAGGCGCTCAATGGCGGGGCCGACTTCTACCTCCGAAAAGGGGGCGACCCCTCTGCTCAGTTTGCCGAGCTCCGGAACATGATCCTCCAGGCGGTTGCGCGGAGTCGGGCCGAAGCGGTCTACCAGAGCGTCTTTGAGCATACCGGGACCGCCACGATCATCATCGAGGGCGATATGACGGTCTCCCTTGCAAACACCGAGTTTCTGCGTCTCACCGGCTACCGCCGGGAGGAGGTGGAGGGGAAGCTGCCCTGGACCGCTTTTGTCGCTGCTGAGGACGTTGAACGCCTCACCACCCACCACCGCAACCGGCGACTGGTTCCTGGCCTGGCACCGCGCACCTACGGGTTCCGGCTGGTTGACCGGGAAGGCACGCCCAGGGAGATGTATATGACGGTCGGTCTCATCCCCCGAACGGACCGATCGGTCGCGTCGATGATCAATATCTCTGACCGGCGGCGGTTTGAGGAGGAGTTGCGCGCGGCGCACGAAGAGATGGCTGCGGCGTTTGAGCAGGCAAAGGCAAGCGAAGAGTCGCTTGCGGCGCAGTATCGCGAGCTGGAGGATTACCAGGCAACCCTCCGGGGCATCATCGATTTCCTCCCCGACCCGACGTTTGTTCTTGACCGGGAGGGGAGGGTGGTCGTCTGGAACCGCGCGATCGAGGCGGTGACCGGGATCCAGAAGGAGCGTATCATCGGGTCGAGGGCCGGAGCAATCTCTGAACTGACGGCCGGGCTTTTCTCCCCGCTGCTTGCGGAGACGGTCCTCGCGCAGGAGGGTGGGGAGAGTGTTTCCCGCGAGGTCTGTATCTCCCCGGCCAATGGTGGGGAGGAGACGTACCTCTGGGGGAAGGCGTCACCGCTCTACGATGCTCAGGGCAGGGTCTCGGGCGCCATCGAGTCGCTCCGCGATGTTACCGGGCTGAAGAGGATGGAGGCACAGATCCGGCGCCGGGTAGATCTTGAGCGGATGGTGAGCTCGATATCCACGCGGTTCGTCGCCCTGGACCTGACCGACCTGGACGATGCCCTGGATGAGACGATACGGACGCTCGGGTTGTTCCTGGATGTTGACCGGAGTTATATCTTCAGGTTCAGCAGTGACCACACCCTCGCCGATAACACCCACGAATGGTGCGCTGAGGGGGTTGATCCGCAGATCGCGGTCATGCAGGCGATCCAGACTGATTCGCTCCCCTGGGGGCTTGCGCAGATCCAGGTTGGCAGGACGATCTGCCTCCCGGCCCTGGACGACCTGCCGGCAGAGGCCGCGGCTGAGCGTGAGTTCCTCGAGCAGTACGGGGTTGTATCGGTGATCCTGGTGCCGGTCGTGACCGCCGGTGAGGTGGTGGGGCTCATGGGGTTTGAGACCATTGTGCGGGAACGGTCCTGGTCAGAGGATGACATCGCCCTGCTCACGGTCGTCGGTAACCTGGTCGGCGACCTTCTTGGCCGGGTCCGTGGGCTCAAGCGGCTCCGGGAGAGCGAGGAACGGTTTCGCACCCTCGTGGAGCGGTCGCATGACTGTTATATCCGCAGAAATACGGTCACATCGGTGATCGAGTACATCAGCCCCTCCTGGGAGCGCCTGATCGGGTATCCGCGCGAGGAGTGCATGGACGACCCCGGACTCATCGAACGGTTGATCCACCCCGACGACCGGGAGGTCTTCTGCGCCATGCTCCAGGAGCCTGAAGCCGACCGGCTCTACACCTTCCGGGCGCTGCGGAGAGACCGACGTTATGCCTGGCTTGAGGTCTGCACGATTCCGGTCTACGGGGATGACGGGGAGGTGGTCGCGGTCGAGTACGCCGTCCACGATATCAATGCCTGGAAACAGGCCGAGTTGGCGCTCATCGAGGCCAACAGGAAACTCGGCCTGATGAACAGCATCGTGCGGCACGATATCTTGAACCAGGTGACCGTGGTGCTCGGGTATATCGCCCTCCTCCGGGACCTGCCACTCGACCCCGAGGTCGACAGGGCCCTCGAGAAGCAGCAGGCAGCTGCTGAGATCATACAGTCCCTGATCGAGTTCACCCGCGACTACCAGGACCTCGGTGTCCGGGCGCCCCGGTGGCTCCAGATCGAGCCTCTGGTCAGGTCGGCGGCACGGGCACTCAGGCCGCGCGGGATCAGGATCGTCACCGACCTCAAGGGGGTCTCGGTCTACGCCGATCCGCTCCTCTCGTCCGTCTTCTACAACCTCCTGGAGAACGCGATGCGCCACGGGAAGACCGTGACCGAGATCCAGGTCACGGCGGTGCCGGAGGGCAGCGGGGCCCTGATCATCTGGGAGGATAACGGCGTGGGCGTCCCATCCGAGATTAAGGACCGGATATTTGAGCGGGGGTTTGGGAGCCACACCGGGCTCGGGCTCTTCCTGGTCAGGGAGATCCTCTCGATCACCGGGATCACCATCCGCGAGACCGGGACGCCGGGCGAAGGGGCGAGGTTTGAGATCCTGGTGCCTGAGGACTGCGTCCGGTTTTGAGTGAATGATGGTTCAATTGTATCGCTGCACGGAGGCCTAACCGGGGAGGAATCACGTCTTCCAGCGTAACTCTCCACCGGCGCTCACGAAAGCGTCTTTCCTCCTCGGGCGCTGAATCGGCTTTCGCACGAGACTGCTGCTCACAAGTCCCCGGGCAGGGTCCCCCCGGCCTCCCGACGTGATTGGTCAGTGCGGTCCAGTGCCCCGGGACGAGCACCTGAACCGGAACAGGGAGTTCAGAGAGTCCAATAATTCGGGATCGATTGCACCCTGTTGCAACCCGCAGACGACGGACGTTACACATACGTGGGTCGGGGTTAGCCGGTGAGTCTGTCATGTGGCAGGTGACCGGTGCGAGATGGGATGTTTGCGAGGGACACAGAAGACCCTATCGGTATCTCGACAACCGATGCTGCACGTCACCAGCCTAAAAAACAGATATTCAGGTTTCCGGCCTCACCTGCGGCCGTACTTCCTGAACATATACCAGAGCCCCGCCGCGACCCCGGCCATCACCAGGAGGCCGAGGATCGCGACGTAGGACCGTTCCTTCACCACGACCCTGAACTCGTCTTCTCCCTCGGCCTGGTCGCTCTTCACCAGGGCGACGATCTTGTACTCGCCGGCGACGATATCTCCCGGCGGGATGACCGTCACCTGGACCGTCGCCCGCTCGCCTGGCTCGAGGCTCGCAACCGTTGCCGGGTCGACGGTCGCCCGCCATCCCTGCGGCGCGCTCATGTTGACCCCGATGTTTGTCAGGGCGCCGCCGATCCCGGCGTTGGAGACGGTCAGGTCAAACGCGAGGGTGTCACCGCGGTTGATCTCGTGGCGGTAACTCTTCGTGTAGGTCCGCATGGTGTATGACCCCCGGAGCCGGAGGGTCAGGTCTTCCTCGTACTGCCGGGCCGCTGAGTCTATCAGCACCGTGAAGTTGTACTCCCCGACATCGACCGAGTAGGGCGGGATGAAGTCGAGGTAGAGGGTCTTCTCCTCGCCGGCCGGCACGTAGATCTCGGAGACCTCCTCGGTAGCCTCCCTGCTCTCCCTGAACCGGGCATACCACTGCTCGGGGAGCCCCTCGACCGAGAGGGCGTAGGTATCGTCGTTCCTGCCGGCGTTCCTCAGGGTCATCTCATACTGCGGGTTTGTGCCGATCGAGGCCACCCGGGAGGGAGACTTGACCCGGATCTCGGCAAAGAAGTTCTCTTTGTCGAGCGGCACGATCCCGATGTCGGTCGTCCGGCCGATCCTGATCTCGACGTCCTCCTTCTCCCACGGCCGGTAACCGGGTTTGGTGACTTTGACGGTGTAGGTGCCCATCGGGGCGCCGATGGAGACCTTCCCCTCGGCGGTCGTGAGCATTCCTTCAACCCGTTCGCCGCCGTCGTAGACGCTGACATCAGCCCCTTTCACGACGTTTCCTTCTTTATCAACCACCGTGGCCTCGAGGGTTCCTGTCTCCCCGCCGTGGGTCTTGGTAACCCTGACATAGACCCAGATCGTGCCCTCGCCGATCCCCACCCTGATCGGGTACTCCCCCACCGCGGCATCACCTGAGGTCTCCACCAGCAGGCGGACAGGTTTCGTCTCGCCGGCCGGGATCAGCATCCGGTAGACCTCGCGGTCGTTATTGTCCACGAACCGGATCTTCCAGCCGTCGGTGCCCCGGTAAGACCAGTAGTTGAGATGACAGGTCCCGGTATCCCCCCGGTTCGTGACCGAGAGGTCAAAGACCGCGGTATCCCCGGCCTCGATCATCTCCCCCGGGAAGTCGCACCGGATCTCGGTCGGGAGCGTCCCGCTCTTCTGGGCCGCCGCCCCCGTGGCCGTCAGCCCCACGATGAGGAGGATGAGGAGGATTCTTCGGGCGGTCATCGGATATCCATCCTCATGAACCCGACGTAGGCCGCGGCAAAGAAGACCGACGGGAAGACGATGAGCGCAGCGATGTTCATCCAGACCTGGCTGAGGGCTTCGGCAAGCCCGGGGGTCTCCTCAGGCGTCGGGCCATAGGGTGAACTGACCATCGCGGCCATCCTTGGGTTCGTGACCGCCATCGCGGCCTTGTAATAGTTCATCTGCGGCGAGAGGAGGTTTGTGACGTCGTTTATGAGGAGCCTTTTCTCGATATATGCCTTCATATCCTCTTCGTACTGTTGCCATTCAGGGTCCGGGCCTTCATTCACACGGTGCACCACCGACTGCGAGGAGGTGGTAGTGAAAGACCCGCCGCTGGCGGTACCGGTGACCGTTCTCCCCATGGGGGTCGGCATAGGGGCCGTCTGCGGCGGTTCAGGCATCTCGCCTGCGAGGGCCTCGCCGGCCATCGCCCCGAGCACCGGGAGGAGCGTGGAGACGGCAAAGAAGATCACCAGGGTGTAGATGAGCGCGTTCCCGCTCTCGCGGGAGACCGTCGACATCGTAAGCGCGATGGCGAAGTAGGCGAGCAGGAACCCGAGTGAGATCACCCCGAAGATCAGGATGGCGACAAACTCCTCAAGCGTCGGGACGATCGAGAAGAGGAGGAGCATCGCAAGCGAGATTGCGAGCGCAAGCGCCATGGCAAACCCGAGCGCGGCGATCCCCCCGAGTGCCTTGCCGTTGATGATCTCGTCGCGGTAGACCGGGTGGGAGAGGAGCGATTTCAACGATCGTGTCTCCTTCTCCTTTGAGACTAGGTCAAACCCGATGGCGATGGCAAGGACGGCGCCAAGCGTCGTCATGTAGGCCATCATGGCGTTGAAGATGAGCATGATCGAGGGTTTCTCGGGCATCCAGCCCGCGTAGGGGCCGACGACCTTGATCTGCACATCACTCTCCTCCATGTACTGGAGCTGCTGGTTGTAGGACTCGAGCCTGTCGTTGTAACTCCCGATGCCGGTGTGCATGCCGATCGCCGATATCACGAGGAACAGCGCGAGGATGATGACAAACCGCCTGCTGGTGATATGGTCAGAGAACTCTTTCCTGGCTACGTTGAGCAGTCGATCGAGTGCCATCACCTCACCTCTGGTAGACCGCCATGAAGATGTCCTCGATGTCAGGCTCTTCGAGCCGCATCTCTCGGACGTGCAGTCCCTGTTCGAGAAGGGTTGCTGCGAGCCGGTCTCTGATATCGGTTGTTGCCCTGATGACCGCTCGGTTCCCGTTCCTCTCGATATCGATGATCTCAGGGTCATCGAGGTCGGGCAGCCGCTCCCGGGTCTCGATGACGATCCGGACGGTATCGCCATCCGGGGATGCGAGCGTCCGGGCGACCTCCTCGAGGGTTCCCTGCGCGACAAGTTTTCCTTTCGCAAGCAGCCCGACGGTCCGGCAGACCGCCCTGACCTCCGAGAGGATGTGGGAGGAGACAAAGATCGTCTTTCCTTCGGCGGCGAGGGCGAGGACGAGGTCCCGGTACTCCCTGACCCCTTCGGGGTCGAGGTTTGCCGTAGGTTCGTCGAGGAAGAGCACGGCAGGATCGTTGATCAACGCCTGGGCAAGCCCGAGCCGCTGTTTCATCCCGCGGGAGTACTCGCCGGCCTTCTGGGTGACCCCGTCGAGGTGGACGAGGTTGAGGAGTTCGGCGATCCGTTCACTCCGCTCTCCTGCGTCCATCCCGTAGAACCGGGCAAAGTAGTCCAGGTTCTGCTCGGCGGTCAGGTTCCCATAGAACCCGACGTCTTCGGGGAGGTAGCCGATGATCCTCTTCACGGCGAGCGGGTCTTTGGCGACCTCGATCCCGTTGACGAGGCAACGGCCGGCGGTGGGCTCGATCATGCCGGTGAGCATCAGGATCGTTGTGCTCTTTCCCGCTCCGTTCGGGCCGAGGAAGCCGAAGATCTCGCCTTCCCCGACCGTGAGGTTCAGGCCGTCGACGGCTGCCTTCCCGTTATAGATTTTGGTGAGGTTCTCAGTCTGTATCATACCATACTCCGCGCGGGCCAGGTTGCTGGTGGCGCTTACTAGAGACTTTGACATCCGCTTATTAACGTTTTCTGTGTCACGCGTCTACACATCTCCGCCGGATCAGGATTTCATCTGCATGTTCCCCGGGTTTTTCCGGCGAGGTCCTGGTATCTGCCGGGTTTGGAGTGATTTTACCGGGGTACCGGCACCCGCGCGCGGGCGCAATCCCGGTGCCATACAGGAGTCGTGACGCCCCCTGCGAGGATACCGGCCCTGCTCGACCCTCTCTTCCGGCGCCACACCCAGTATAGGCGGCTACGAGGGATAAACGGATTGTAGACTACGAAAAAAATCAAACCTATGGACATGGCCGGGGTGCCGGTATCCGCACCGGATTCGCGGCTTTGTGCTCTCCGCGTCCGGAAAACAGCCTCCTTTCGAGGGAGGAGGCAAGCCTGGATATACGTTAACTTCAGGTACGGGTGCTCGCGAGGATAACGCCACGATCGCGGGTACTCCTGGCTGGTCTTGCGGTATCTGTCGTCGCACGACTGGAGGCGAAATAAGACCTTCAGATGATGTTGATCCCTCTCTGGTTGGGTCGCCGCGCGGTGATATGATGAGGGGCTCACCTCGCCGACCTGCGGCGGAAGAGGGAGGAGACCTCCCCGTTACCCATGCCTGCATCGATGAGGATACAGAGATCTCCAGCCTCGACCACCGTCCCGCCGTCCGGCGCGGCGAGCGTCTCCGCCCCCCTCCTGATTGCGAGCACCGTCACGTCGTACTTCTTCCGCAGGCCGGTCTCGGCCAGGGTCTTTCCTGCGATCGGGGCGCCGTCCTCCACCCGGACGATCGCTATCCTGGCGTTTTCCAGGTGCAACTCTACGTCCCGGAGCGAGGGGACCTGTTCCGACGCTTCCCTGAGCATCGCGTAGCGCTCGGTTCGCATTGTAGCGACGAGCCTGTCAATCTCGGCCTTCGGCACAGGGTACTTGGTCAGGACCCTCGCAAGTACTTCGGCTGCGGTCTCGAACTCCTCGCAGATCACTTCATCCGCACCAAGCGCGTAGAAGGAGAGGGAGTCTTCCATGTACCTGGTCCGGGTGATGATCGCGCACTCCGGGTTCATCTTCCTTGCAATCGCCGTCACCTGCCGTGCTGTGGCCGCGTTCGGGATGGTGATGACCACCACGCGTGCACCTTCGACACCGGCGTGGGCAAGAACTCCTTCATGTATGGCATCGCCGAAGAAGATCGGTTCCCCTTTCTTCCGTTCTTCCCGGACCGTCTTTGGGTTGAGTTCGATCGCCACGTAAGGGATTCCCATACTCCTTGCCGCATCGGCGACGTGCCGCCCCATCGGCCCGAATCCAACTATGACGATATGTCCCTTCTCAGGCCCGTTGACAGGCGTTTCCTCCAGGGACGTGTCCCGCTCCTTGAGCCACTTCGGCAGGGGAAGACGGCGGACGATGGCAGTCACTCCTGGAGCCGACCCGATGACGAACGGGGCGACCGTCATCGTCCCGACCGATGCGGCAAGGAAGATCTGCTCAAGGCTCGGACTGAGCAGCCCGTACTCGATCCCGGTCCTCGAGAGGATAAAGGCGAACTCACCCACCTGGCCGATGGCAAGTCCGGTGAGGACGATGTTTTGGAGGGAGACTCCTGCGGGGAGGACGGCGACGGCCCCGATGATCGCCTTGATGATGATGACGCCGAGGATGATCGCGATGATCAGGGGTGCATGGGCCGCAAAGAAACTGATATTGAGGAGCATTCCCATCGAGACGAAGAAGAAACTGGTGAAGATGTCGCGGAAGGGGATGACGGTGGAGAGGGCTGCGTTGCTGTACTCGGACTCTGAGATGATCAGGCCGGCGAGGAAGGCCCCGAGGGCAAGGGAGAGGCCGGCACGGAAGGTGAGCCAGGCGGTCCCGAGGCAGAGGGTGATGATAGTGATCATGAAGAGTTCCCGGCTCCGGAGGCTTGCAACCCGGTAGAGGAGGCGGGGGACGATCCAGAGAGCGCTTGCCGTGACGACTCCGAGGAGAGCAAGACCGATCCCGAAGTTGATGAGCGACGGGACGACCCCGGCTGACCCCATCCCGGCAAGTATGGGGACGAGGAGGATCATCGGCACTGTGCTTAAGTCCTGGAGGACCGATATCCCGAGTGCGAGCCGCACCGGCGGGGTATCTACCTCTCCCCGGTGCTGAAAGACGGTCAGCATCACGGTGGTGCTCGTGTGGGCGAGAAGCATCCCGAAGAAGATTGCTTCTGGCGGCGCGAGCCCGAAGGCCGACGCGATGACGGCGACAACCCCGATCGTCAGGCCGATCTGGAGCACCCCGCCGATGAGCATCCCCTTCTTCATCTCAAGGAGGCTCTTGAGCGAGAGTTCCATGCCGATGGTGAAGAGGAGGAATATGATACCGAGTTCTGCGAGGATCTCCACATCTGCTCGATTTGTGATGAGGCCGAGGCCGTGGGGCCCGGCAATGACGCCGGTAAGGAAGAACGCCACGATCCCGGGCATCTTCAACCGGTAGCAGAGGGCGAGTGCCCCGATGGAGAGGACGAATATGATCAGGATCTGTTCAAGAAAGGTCGCATCCATGGTGGTTTCCTTGCTGTTATGCCTGTGTTGTGGGTGTTTTCGGTTGCCTCTGTTGAGGCGCGGATCCGCGCATTCCAGGTTGGGCTGGACCGGCGTTCTGCGGAGGGATCCGGTCTCCGATTAACCCGGCCGATAGAATGCAGGAAATTGTTGCTCTTCACGTTAAATAAAAATTCTGTATCTGGCCCTGAATCACCGACCCCCCGGAGGTCTGGTTATTTGCAGGTGGAAAGCCGGTTCCGGGCCACGTCGCAGATCCTCAACCGAATCTGGCATAAGGACCCCGGGGTCCGGAGTGAGCTCCTCTGCGAGATGTTGATGAGAGGATGACCCGGCCCGGCAGCGGTGAAAAGGGCCTGCAGGCCATTGAATGATCGTAAGAACGTTCCGTATCCCCGCGGCGATGGGGAGGGGAGGTCAACCTGGTGACCACCGACTGGCTGGCCGAGACAACCTGATGGCGAATGTGGCCGGATGTGCATGACTGCATCCAGGAGCACATCTGTATACATCCTCGATGCGTGGAAGAGCGAGAACCGGGAACTCTTGCGGTTGAATGGTCCATGGTGACTGCGCCATCGGGTATGAGGAGTCTGTGCAGGTCAGAGAGAACAAAGGTCTCGTTGTGCTTGATGCACGCCTGGCAAAGGTCTATCCCGGGCGCCATGGCATCGACCGGAACCAGACCGTCATCTGCACGTGTGGGACCGGGCGGGAGGCCACGAATGAGTTTGTCCTCTTGAAGTGGTTCTCCGAGGGATCGTTCACAGAATGGAGCGCGCGTCTGGATAACCCGGTCGTCAAAGGGCTCCCGGTCGTCAAAGGGCTGGAGCCTCCCCCGGGGCGGGGCGAGGCGAAACGCTCTTTTGGAATCGGTGTACCGGTGGCATTGAGTTGCCGTAGTTTGAGGAGTCGATCCGGTTCGCCAGCGCAGGGGCTTGCAGTGAATGGTGGATGGGTATTACGGTTCACTTTGCGGACTTTCCGCGTGTAGAGACGGGGATATGACCTTTACGCGGAGCGAATTGTTCCACTACCTCAAATGGAAGATATTTCTATCTTCGCACCCTCTCCTTCATGAGACGGATACTATGGCGATTGACTGGTACGAAGAATTTGTTGACCTGGACCACACCCCGGGCCCTGACGAACTCGTAGCCCTCTACTACTTCGAGCCGGCACCGGGAATCAGCAGAGAGGAGGCGGTGGGGAGGATCGCCTCCGAGAGCTCGACCGGGACCTGGACCACACTCTTTACCATGCCTCCCCGGATGCGGGACCTCCAGGCAAAGGCTTTCGAGATCGAGGGGAACTACGTAAAGATCGCATACCCCCTCGCCCTCTGGGAGGAGGGGAATGCATCCCAGCTTCTCAGCGGCATCGCCGGGAACGTCTTCGGGATGAAGGCGCTCAAGAACCTGCGGCTGATCGACGCCTCGCTCCCGGCCGGATACCTCCGGCACTTTAAGGGGCCGCACTTCGGTATGGAGGGGATCCGCGATATGATGAAGGTCAGGGGGAGGCCGCTTACGGGCGCGGTGCCGAAACCGAAGGTAGGGTTCAGCGCAGAGGAGCACGCGGAGGTCGGATACGAGACCTGGATGGGCGGGTTTGACTTCGTGAAGGACGATGAGAACCTGACGTCTCTCTCGTTCAACCGGTTCGAGGACCGTGTCCGGGCCATGACAGAGATGCGGGATCGCGCCGAGCAGGAGACCGGTGACGTGAAGTCTGCGCTCATCAACATCACGGCCGATACGGAGACGATGAAGGAACGGGCGGAGATGCTCGCTGACTACGGCTGGAACTACGCCATGATCGACGTCGTGGTGGCCGGGACCGCCGCGGTCGCGACCCTCCGGGATCACTGCTCTGATCTCGGGCTTGCTATCCACGCCCACCGGGCGATGCACGCGGCCTTCGACCGGAATGAGAAGCACGGGATCACGATGCAGTTCCTGGCGAAGATCATGCGACTCGTCGGTGTCGCGCAGATCCACACCGGAACCGCGGTCGGGAAACTGGTCGGGACGCGGGCGGAGGTGACCCTGCTTGCCGATATGCTCCGCAGGAAGCATACCGCCGCGGTGGACCATATGGCCCTCGACCAGGACTGGGGCGCGATCAAGAGCGTTTTTCCCGTATCGTCGGGCGGACTCCACCCCGGGCTCGTCCCCGACGTGCTTGATATCTATGGTAGCGACCTCGTCCTCCTGGTGAGCGGCGGTATCCACGGCCACCCGAAGGGCACGCGGGCGGGTGCAGAGGCCACCATGCAGGCGATTGAGGCCTGGAGCGAGGGCGAGGCCCTCGAGGAGAAGGCGAAGAGGGCTCCCGAACTCAGGGAGGCCCTCGAGAAGTGGGGCTACTATAAACCCAGGTGAACCACCCCCTCACCCTTCCGGGCGGGGTTTCCTGGATATCATTCCCCTCCCATCGGGAGGAGGTCCACCGGCTCAGGCGGCACTGATCCCGCGCCTGTAAATATTATGTTCAACCTCCTCTGGCGTTGAGATGAGTCGTGGGGTCATGTGCCAGACCGCAGAAAGGGACGCGCGCTTCACATCCCCGGCTTTGCGCAGGGGACCTTCCTGCTCATGCCGCCGCCGTGCCCCGAAGGTGATCAGATCTTTGTCGGGGCAAGGGGTCCCCCGTTACCGCGGGCCGGTCCCGGTCCGGGTACCGCTCCCTGCAAGCGACCGCGCCAGCCTCGCGAGCCCCTCCCGGAACTCGTCGATGTATCCCTGCATCGAGAGGCTCCCTTCGGGAAACGGGCAGTCGATATCGTAGAGCCGCTCGATCATCGGGTCAGAGGGGAGCAGGTCGACGGCGATCCCGGTCTCCTCCGATGCCTCCACCATCGCCGCGCGGAACGGTCCGATACAGTAGGCAAGTCGCCGCCGGTAGGTATCCCGCGTCTTCTCGAGGTAGCCCTTCAGCCGGTGGACCTCGATCCGGTGAAAGTCCCGCCGAATCCGGGTATCCGTGGTCTTGCCGAGCATGTAGTGGTAGTTTGCATAGGGGTACATGCCCTCAAGCTCCGCAGGGACGGTCCCGCAGGTGCCGAATATGACGATATGGTAATCTCCCGGGTCAAGGACGGCGTCGATGATCCGGCGGAAGAGTTTGTGGCTCGGGCTCTGGCTGTAGGGTTTCCGCACGGCACAGGGCAGGAACAGACCGATCTCTCGTGGTGCCACCGGGTAATCATCGATGATGAACCGGTATGCGTCCTCAAACTCCTTCCGGTAGAAGGGAGGATCGAATATCTCGATCAGGTTCCCGTGCCGGTCCTGCACAACCCCGACAACCCGCCCGGGAGCGCCGGTATTTCTGCTCTGCACCATCTGGTTCTTCCATGTACTCTGGCCCGGGAGAGAAGAAAAAGCCTGACTTCGGGGTGTGTTCATGACCGGTTCCTCCTTCCGGCCCTTCGCCCGGCAGACCGGGGCCTGTGGTGTGGTGCATCAGCTCTCCTGCCGGAGCAAACCAAAAAGCGTAAATAGTCTCTCTCCAACATTATGTTGTTCGCATACTATCAAACATTCCCGAAGGATCGGGAGAACCAACAAGGAGACCTGAACCATGAAATCCGAAGATCTTCAGAGGATCATTAGAGACGCAATTGATAACGAAGTGGAAGCCTACACCTTCTATAGATCGGTGGCAGAGAGAGCAAAGGACGAAGACCTGAAGACCATCTTCCTCGAACTCGCAGAAGACGAGAAGCAACACCGGGAGTACCTCCAGGACGTGCTACTCGGCAGTATAGAGAAGATGGAGTTTGAGGCACCAGAGGACTACAGGGTCACCGACGCCATGGAGGAACCCGAACTCTCGGTCGACATGAAGCCGCTCGAAGGGCTCCTCCTGGCCATCAAGAAAGAACTGCATGCAGCGCAGATGTACACCCGGCTTGCCGGGGCAAGCACCAGTGTGGAACAGAAGATGGTCTTTGAGCACCTCGCAAACATGGAGAAGGGGCACAAGGCAAGGCTCGAGGATATCTACACAGACATGGCATACCCCGAGGCGTGGTAAGCGCTTGACCCCCCTGACCACCGGACGTGATTCCACCCCGTTGGCCTGCCCCCCCTGCAAATAGGCAAACACCGAAGCGAGGTCACCCTGGATCTCCGCGCTAACCGTCAGGCGCGTGGCTGCCAACCCCAAAATCCCCTTCTGCGGGGCATGCCCACCCCCTCCTGCACCGGAAACTATTATAACCGGAAAATCCCTTCTTCTTAAAGAGCCGCCGGATAGCGTCATAAAAACCTCTGAGTAACGGGCTACATGAGAGAAAAGGCTACCCTCCCGGACCCAGGCGAAGTTGAAACAATCTCGCGGGCAGCCGTGGAGATGGTCCCATATGGCATCTGGGTAGCAGGACCTGAGGGTGACATCCTCTACATCTCTGACCTCTTCCTTGACCTCATCGGGATGACGCTTGATGAGTGCCAGCAATCCGGGTGGCTATGCCGCCTCCATCCTGAAGATATCGAGCCGATGCTGGCCGACCGCGCACGCTGCATCGCCACCGGCGAACCCTGGAACCGCGAGTTCAGGATCCTCGGCACCGATGGGGAGTACCATACCATCCAGAGCCGGGGCACGCCCATCAAGGATGATAATAATAACGGAGAGGTCGTGCTCTGGGCCGGGGTCAACCTTGATGGCGACGCCCGCCCGGCAGAGGAGAAACAGGCACGGAGGATGGAGGTCCTCTCCAGGATCTCCGGGGTTATCGGGAAGGAGGAGGCGAACCTGCAGGAGATCTGCCAGCAGGTGGTCGCCTGGATGTCCGATGGGTTCCGGCATCCAGAGCGGATATCTGCACAGATCGTGATCGGCAGGGCTGTATTCATGACCGGTGACGACCATCCGGGGAGGATCGTTGCTCCTCTCTCCTCCGCAAAAGGGGTCACCGGCTACCTTAAGGTCGAGTACCGGGGTCCCCTGCCGCAGGGCACGGACCCTTTCAAGCCGCAGGAACGCGATTTCGTGCGGACAATCGCCGCGATGATCGAGAGCGTTCTCGTGCGGGAAGAGACGAAAGCAGCACTTCGGTCGCTGGAGAGACGGCACCGTCTCCTCTATAACCAGATGCTGGAATCTATCGTCCTCTTCGAGATCGTCCGCGACAGCGCAGGAGAGCCTGTCGATTACCGGTGTATCGAGATCAACGACCCGGCTGAGGATGAGATCGGATACGGGAGAGACGAGGTCATCGGAAAGACCTTCTTTGAATTTCTCCCCGACGCCTCCCCCGAACTCCGGGCCGTGCTCCGCCGGGTTGCAAAGGGCGGAAGGCCCGAATGCTGCGAGACCTACTGCCGGAAACTCGACGGGTACTACAAGGTGCGGGTCTACCAGCCGCATCATGACCAGGTTGTCCTCGTCGTCCACAACATCACCTCGCAGAAGAGAGCCGAAGAAGCACTGCGGGAGAGCGAGGAGAAGTACCGGATGCTGACCGAGACGGCCCGGGACGCCATCATCGTCCACGATGCCCGGACGTTCCTCTACGCGAACCCCGCCGCCCGGGACCTCTTCGGGGCTGAAAGACCGGAAGACCTGGTGGGGATGAGCGTCATCGACCGGGTGCATCCCGACGCACGTGGCGAGATTCAGGCGCGGATGTCTGAGGTCGTCAGGGGAAGGGTCTTCCCGCCTCAGGAGATACAGATCCTCAGGCTCGATGGAAAGGTTGTGCCTGTCGAGTTGTATGCATCTCCGGTCTCGTATAATGGCATGCAACTTGCGCAGGTCGTCATGCGCGATATCACGCGGAGGAAACGGCTTGAGGCGACGCTGCGGCGGAACGCGAAGATGTTCCAGAGGATCTTCAACCACTCTCCCATCGGGATCGAGTACTACAGTCCCGGAGGAAGGCTTCTTCACATCAACCAGGCAAGCCTGAGGATATTCGGGATACCGGATAAACGAGACCTGGCAGGCTACAACTTCTTTAAGGACCCCTCCACCCCCGCAGGGGTCAGAGAACGGCTCATGAGCGGGGAGGAAGTGCACTACACCGTCCCTGTCGACCTGGATCATGCCCGGCAGGCCGGTATCTACCCAACGACCCGCACCGGGACGATCTATGTCGCGGTCTACGCAAGCCCGGTGCACGAGCGTAAGACCGGCCCCCTCACGGGCATCCTGGTGCAGATGCAGGACGTCACGGACCGTATGCGGATGAAAGAGCAGCGAGAGCAGGCGTTTCACCAGATCGAGCAGAACATCGAGCAGTTTGCGGTCCTCGCCGACCACATCCGCCAGCCCCTGCAGGTGATCCTCGGTATGGCTGACCTCATCGATGAGGAGGCTGCGTCTGAGAAGATCCGGGAGCAGGTGGGACGGATCAATGATATCGTCGGGGAACTCGATGAGGGCTGGATCGAGTCGCGCGAGATCAGGGAGTTCTTGAGGAGGAACGAACTCCTGTGATCATCTGACTCTCTTTGAATCCCTCTTCCGGTTCAGGTGCCCATCCCCGGGGACCCGGGAGGCCTGCCCCCAAAAAAGACGACCCCTGTAAACCCCGCCTGCTCATGGCAGTGCGTGGTGATCGGCCACGGCAAAACCAGCACACCTCCCGGAGCGAGGGGATCGGGCTTCTCAATCGCGTGCTCCCGAGAGCGGTGGATTCAAAAACCAGGAGTACCCCGGCTTGAAGCGTTATCCCCGCGAATATCGATACCTGAAGTTAGCGCGTATGGGCTTTCACCCCCTCCTTGCAAGCAGGCAAAAAACCCACGAGACATCCACCCCGCCCTTCGGGGACTCGCGAGGAGCAATCTTCGTGCGGGGAAGAAAGTGCCCCCCGCACAGGGGCACTTATTCACACCCCGGGGTCAGTTTGCTGTACATCTCGCCCGGGCGATGCGCTTCCCACCGACGGGGCTGATGTCTCCTGATATCGGCATTCCAGCAGGTTGCATCCTGCTTCATGCGTCCCTGGCTCCGGTCGGCGTCGCCGGGACCTGGTAGGTCCCGGCAAAGAAGGTCCTGACCTTCTCGATGCTGGTGGCAAGGATCCGCTCGAGCGCCTCACGGGTGTTGAAGGCGTTGTGTGGCGAGAAAATTGCCCGGTCTGAGTGCAGGATGGCGAAACTCTCAAACGCGTCCCTGAGTTTGGCGGCCGGGAGCTCGCCCGCCCACAAAAACTCCTCCTTGACCCAGACCTCCTCCCCCTCAAAGGCATCGAGCGCGACCACCGAGGCGCCCTTCACGGAGGGCGCCTGCGACCGCTCGCGTGTCCACGACCCCGCCCCGGGAAGTATTGACGAGGAGCGCGGTATCCTTGACCAGCCGCAGCCGTTCTGCGTTGATGAGGTGGTGCGTGGCCTTCGTGTAGGGGACGTGCAGGCTGAGGAGGTCGGCGAGGTCGGTAGATGACGCCGTAGTCCCGGGTAAGGTCCGGGTTCGGCTGCAGGTCGCAGGCGAGGTGCGTCCGGTCCCGATCAGGCCGAGGGTCTTTCCGGCGAGGTCCATGCCCTGCAGTCCGGTTCGGGAGAAGTCGCCCGGCTGTTCGCGCAAACATCGGCCTGAACTTCCGGGCGTGGATGAGCCCGAACGCGAACTCAGCCACGGTGGTATCACCGTAGAGCGGCACGTTGCAGACGGCGATGTTTCTCCCCCGGCAGGCATCGACGTCGATATGGTCGTATCCGGTGGACATGGCAGCGATCACTTTGAGGTTCGGCATCCGGTCGAGGACCTCCCTGGTGACGTGCGACGTGACAAAGACCCCGATGCCGTCGGCGTCATGGGCAAGGGATGCATTCTGGAGCATGAGCGGTTCAGGGTGCAGGCCAACCTCGTAGCCGCTCTCGCAGGCAAATGCCTCCCTGACCACCTCCCGTTCATGCGCGTCGAGGTCGAAGAAAGCCAGTTTCACCATAGGCCCCACTCCCTGGAGGTATTTTGCGTCCGCAAAGACCTGTTGTCGTATCAGACCCGCGACCCCTGAGTTCGGGTCGTCGACGGTATCGGCCGGGGCGAGCGGGTCACCAGTGTACCCGAAGAACCCCTTCATCTGCCCTTCAGCCGCCTGCTTCATCGCGGCGTTCACTGCATCGGCTTTCAGTTCCGCGATGATACCGGTCTTTCCTGGCGTATCGGTGAGGTGGTTGTAGAGGACCCTCCACCCGATCCCTCCAGGGACCATCGATGGCAATTTTCTTCATAACACTCTCTCCATCGGACAGGGAGTCGCCTCTGCAAGGACGGTATATATGATTCCCCTCTCTCCCCATCCGCGCCGACCGATTGCATTCCTGGTGATGCCCGCGAGGTTCAATCCCGGTTCTGGTGTTCATCCTCCCCCTCGCTTGAGGTCTGATGGCGGACGCGGACACCAGGAGGTGCGCGTAATACCCGTTAAGAAAAACCAGCGCAAACGCCATCATAAGTGGGGGCGTCTCCCCGGCCTCTGATTCCTTCATCAAGTACAGGGCCCTGATGGCGGGGGCATCCACGAGCCAGCAGTGCAGTCTCCGGGGTTCGTCCAGCCCGAGAACCGCCCTTCCCTCTTTCAGAAACTCTTGCCGGCCGCAAGCAGGATCAACTCCGCCGCGGACCTGAACGTTTGCGCATCCCCCGGACGAACACTATTATGTTGATGCAGGTATGCACGGGAGTACCGTAATTCTGCGGAGATTGGCCGGGCACCGTCACGAAGAACGGTCCCGCCGCTCCGGGGGTATGTCAGCATGCAGAAGGCGACAACGAGACGGAAGAAGACCGTCCGGGACATCGAGGTTCGGGGGAAGCGTGTGCTCGTCCGTGCCGATCTCAACGTACCGCTCAACGAAGACGGCTCCATCGCCGACGATACCGTATCAGGGCCAGCCTGCCGGCGATCCGCCACCTCTGCGAACGTGATGCACGGGTCATCCTCTGCTCCCACCTGGACCAGCCGCAGGGGGTGGTCGTGGAGCGGTTGCGCCTCGCCCTCGTGGCAAACCGGCTCTCGGTCCTCCTCGACCGGCCGGTTCTTGCGCTCCAGGAATGCATCGGCCCTGAGGTCGAGAGCGCGGTCGCCGGGATGAACGGCGGGGACGTCATCCTCCTCGAGAACCTCAGGTTCTACCCGCAGGAGCAGGAAGGTGATCCGGCCTTCGCGGAGAGCCTCGCCAGCCTCGCCGATATCTATGTCAACGATGCCTTTGGCCCCTCCCACCGGGCCCACGCCTCGATCGTGGGGGTCCCAAGGTACCTGCCGGCGGTGGCCGGGCTCCTCCTCGCGAAAGGACTGGACACCTTTACGCGCGTCCTGCAGAATCCGGACCGGCCGTTTGCGGCCGTGATCGGCGGTGCCAAGGTGAGCGACAAACTGGACGTCCTTGAAAACATCGTCCCCGGGCGGATCTCATCATCGGAGGCGGGCATGGCAGCGACGTTCCTTGCGAGCCGGGGCTACGGGACCGGGGCGTCGAGCGTCGAGACCGACCGCCTCGACGACGTGCGGCGGATCTCTGCGAAGGCGGAAGAACTCGGGGTTCGTCTCCTCCTGCCCCGCGATGTCATCGTCGCCGGGAGGCTGGACGCTGGCGCCTCCGCCCGGGTCGTGCCCATCACTGCCATCCCTGACGGCATGGTCATCGCCGATATCGGCCCCGCGGCCGCAAGCGAGTTCTGTCAGGAACTCGCCGGGCGCCGGACCGTCGTCTGGAACGGCCTGATGGGGTCTTTGAGGTCCCTGAGTTTGCAGAAGGAACCCGCCGGGTCGCTGCAACCCTCGCCAACCTCGACGGCACCACGGTCACCGGTGGGGGTTCGACCGCTGACGCGGTGACCCGGTTCGGGCTTGCTGACAGGATGACCCATGTCTCGACCGGCGGCGGGGCCGCGCTCACGATGCTTGCGGGAAAGCCGCTCCCTGGCGTAGAGGTGCTTGAGGATGCGGAGGAGGAGTCCTGAAGCGGATCGGCAACCCTGACCGGCCGGGGCATGAACCTCAGCATCAGGGCTGCGGTGCAGACCCGCGACCCTGCCATCCACCGGTCCGGCCCCGGCGCTACCATCTGAAAAAACCTGGACGGAGGATGGGGAAGGGCAGGAAGCAGCCTCCACTGGTGGGGTGGCGTTCCATGGCGCGAGCCCGTATTACCGCTAATGCCGGGGGTGCAGGCGAGCATCGAAAACGACGTCCAGGACCGACCAACTGCATCGGGTCTGGCATCCTGAGACCTCCAGGGAACCGGTCATCGGGGGCTTACGGGGGAGACCCCGGAGGTCGGTGAGTATCCTTCGAACCCGGCGTCGTCGTCCCGGGGCAGGAGAGGTCGGAGGAGAACTTGCGCAGACGCCGTTTAAGGGTACCCGGGAAGAAACTGCCCCATGGGGATTAAAAAGCGGGTATTCACGATCTTCCCTTACGTGAGGAGGTCTCCCGGGCACAATCCCGGATCGTGCAAAGAGACGGCACCGGTGGGTGCCCGCCCGGGACCCGGGGAGCGGGGCACCCGCCTGTGGTATCATTCTCTCTGGCTGAAGTTTGGGGTGTTGACAGGTTATGGATGGAGCAGTCAGGCATCTTTCAGGATTCGAGTATACTTTGAACAGCGGGGAATTACTGTATATCGATGCTCGAATCTATCCGGGGGAGAACCCGATATCGGTCAATCCCTGGGTTACTTACCCTTGCCCTTGTCAAGACCGGTGATCCTGATCCCGCCGAACTGGCTCTTGTACCGGATGTTCAACCCGATCAGGAGCGGCGTGATCTTCTCGACGATGGCGGCACGCTCGAGAGGGCCGCAGTCGACGACCTTGACGCCCGGGATCTTCTCGATCAGCGGGGTTACGAGGGCCTTGGCCTCCTTATCGTCGCCACAGATGAGACAATCACAGTCGATCTCATCGTTGACCGACATAAGGCAGTGCTCAGAGATGTTGTTGAATGCGCAGATCACCTTGGCATCCGGCAGGATAGCCTGTGACCGCTGCGCTGCGGAACCGTCAGGGAGAATTATGAACCTCGTGGGCGAACCACCGATGGTGGCCTCGAGGGGGCCTGTAGCGTCCAGTAAGGGCTTTCCAGCCGCGCCTTCCTTGATGGAGAGCAGGGTGCTCTTCTGGGCGGGCAGCGGGACGGTAAGAACCAGAATGTCGGCTTCTTTAGCAGCATCCGGGTTCTCAGCGCCCCTGACGCTCACAGAGTTGCCCAGAACCTCCTTTACCTTGTCCGCGGCCGCCTGGGCCTTATCGATCGTCCTTGAACCGATGATCACTTCTTCTCCAGCCTGTGCGAACCGGACAGCGATCCCGAGACCCTGACCTCCGGTTCCTCCAATTACTCCAATCTTCATGGTTACTTCTTCACCTCAATTGATCTACTTGTCGTTTTTGTTTGCTGCTCCGTTACGTAAGATACATCTGTATCTAGGTGTCGACAACTGCCATTGGCGGCGTAAAATGAACAGTTGCGGCAGATTAAAAGTGCGCGCATATCCACTTAAAGCTAACGAAAAATTGTAACGCTCAGGAATCAGGCAGAAAACTGTTTTCCGGTTTCGGGCTGAATCTCGTTGACCGGTGGTGATCGCCAGGTCCCGGAAAGATCCTCCCTGACCGGGGAACGGTAGCGGTTACGCCAGAAAGACCGTCCCTGCAGGTCTCCTCCACGCATGATGCGGGGAAGGGCAGGAGAACGAGGGGGGGCGAGCTGGATGGACTCCCGGTCTCTCTAGTGCGCTCTCACCGCGTCCCTCAATGATAGAGCGGTAGCCTGCCTGCGAGTATCGGGCTCAGATCGACTCCTCCCAGCCCTGGCCCACATCAATGAGGGGCCGCACCTCATCGATCTCGAAGTACACCACCGCATGGATCGTCGCTACCGCCTCCTCGCCCAGGACCCGGGCTGCCTCTCTCTTGTAGGACTCCAGCAGGTCGCCTGAGGTTGCACACTCCTTCATCCGCAGGTAGACCCGGAGTCCCTTCCAGCCCTCCAGCGTCTCCCCCTCACCCCGCTCCACGATGAGGAAGACGGCGTTTGGGTTCTCCTGCAGGTACTCAAACGTGCGGTTCTCTCCCAGGGCCACAACGACGGTCTTCTCGTCGACCATCCGCGGCGAACCAAAGACCGCCGCATTAACCTTTCCTTCCCTGTTCGCGGTACCGAGGATGCCGATCCTCGGTTGTTTATTGAAGTAATCCATCAATCTGGTTGACATAATCTCTCTATAGTCTGAACTCTGATTTTACTGTTTCTGTGACTGCTCCCCCTCCTCTCGTCGGGAGCATCCCGGGATACTACTGCACCTTTTGAGATTGCAAGCCCCAATCTCATGATGTTGAACGCCCGCAGTCTGATCGCGGTCCATCGCGAGCCCGCAGTGTGGACAGGAGTGGGGCCGGTCAGAAAGCGTCTTTTTGACGATCATACCACATCGGGAACACTGCTGTGATGTATTCCCGGGGTTCACCAGGATCACACAAGAACCAGCCTCTTCCGCTTTGTTCTCTGTGATCGTGATGAACTGGTTCCAGGCCACATCGGCAGTACTCTTTGCCAGATGATGGTTTTTATGCATATTCTTGATCTTCAGAGTGAGCAAAATTGTTGGCGTTCCGTTCATGGATGCGTGCGACAACCGTTCAGGAGTGCCTTTCTCCGTTTTTGAAAGTTTCCTCTGCGCCTTCGCAAGCGCTTTCTCGTCGGTGCGGAAGAACCGGGGGTTCTCGATTCTTCTCTCCGTTCGATAAAGTAGCAAAGACCCCGACCACGGTATCTTTCTCTCATGCAGGAGAGGGTTCATACTCGACCGGGAAACAGGCATACCACTTTCCGGTTGCAGTGCGCTGAATCGTAAGAGTCTTAATCTTACCCTCTATTGGGCGATGAAGAACGATCGGGATATCACCAATCTTTGATGCGGAGAGGTGCGTGCTGGCATCATTGGGTGAAAGCCCGACCGGGGATACGCCGACCGGGGATACGTGATGCTGTCATACCGCCCCTTCCCCTTGAACCGGGGATACCCGGGATTCTCCCTGGCCTTCACCCGCCGGAAGAAGGCTTTGAAGGCAAGATCAACGCGTATCTGGACATTCTGCAAGACCTGAGAATAGACCGTGGAGAGTTCAGGACGTTCTTTTTCCAGAGCGGAATCTGACGTTTCGATTCATAGCAGGAGACCTGTTTCTGTTCATTCTCCCACGCATCCTTTCGCATCGCAAGCGTCTCGTTATAGACCCAATCGACATATCTCCAGCGTCTGCTCCATCTGAGAGACCTGGGATTTGGTCGGGTAGAGTCGATAGGATACGCTTTCATCTGCATGGTCACATCACTTTCTAAGTCTCGATATACTTCTGAATGACCTCTTTTGGCGTATCCCCGCACGTTCCAACATAATAGGATGGGTTCCAGAGATGGCCTTTCCCCCAAACACGTTTCGCAAAGACGGATACCGTCTGAAGAGTTTCCTGGCAGTGATCCCCTTCATGATCTTAACAATGGTAGCAGGAGCAAATTCTGGATGGGCGGCGATAAAGACTCAAGCAACATCGCCGTTCAGAACCTTCCGGCGGTGTTTCACCGACCATACGAAGTGATAATTCACGTTGTATCCGCACCCTCTTGCACTTATCAAATGACCCCGCTTAACCGTTCTACAATGTTATATGCACCATGTGGTCATAATTTTCTGTCGACGGGCTGTATCCCGGCGGGGGTTAGCCCCATCTTGATCCTGGAAAAAGATATGGGTGGTGAGGGCGTCCGGATACCCGCCGGCGTGGTCGTCTACCACAGACCGGGAACCCTGCCCCGCCCGGGGTCTTCGTCGATCACGACCTCTCGCAAGCACCATCCCCACAATGATATAAAGGTGAGAGAACACGTGAATATACAAGGACGGATCACCCTCCCCGGGGCTGCCCCGGTACCACCGGTCTCCCGGGGTTTTTGAGACGATACAGGGATCTCAATCACCCTCCCCCCTGCCGGCAGAACCAGGATCCGGTCGCCCGGGGAGGAGAACCACGAGCGCCAGGTGCCCGGGGGGCCTCGCAGGCCTGCCAGACCATCGCGCCTGGATCGACTTTGGGGGGTTTTTCTGTGGACTCACGGCATCATGAGAACGACGGGATCTCCGGGCTCATCTCCCTGCTGAGAGAGCGACGGGGAGTGTTGATGGTAGGAGCAGGGAGCAGCGCCATCGTCGGGTATCCGGGCTGGCGAGACCTGATCACCAGTCTGAAGAAGAAGTTTGCACCGGATCTCCCAGAACCTGCCTCTGGTGACTACCTGGTCTACTCCGACCTGATAAAGGAGAGCATCGTCAGCTCCGGAAGAATAGGCGAGTACCACAAGTTCCTCGACAGAACCTTTGAACCGCACAGGAATCGCGAGAACTACACCGATTTTCACTCGGCCCTGATCAGACTGGGGTTTCGCGGTCTGGTCACCACAAACTACGACAAAGTCCTTGAGTTTGCCGCCGGGGCGGTCAACAATGGCAGGGATTACCGGCCGTGCGAATCGATCGACCTCTGTAACCGGCACAGACAATACCGCGTGTTTGAGTTCTTACGCTCACTCTCGCCAGAGAACCTCTATACCAGCGTCCTGCACCTGCACGGCTGCCACGACAACGCCCGGGAGATCATCCTGACCCGGGGAGATTACCTGGACAAGTACGGGATGAGAGACCCTGAAAGGGGTCCATCGCCCCGTCCGGGCAGGATCCTGGATTCGTTCCACAGAAAGGTGATCTGGTCGTTGCTGGTGATGCATCCCCTGGTGTTCGTCGGTTTTGGCATGAACGACCCGTTCTTCATGGATATGCTCCGGATCGTCCAGCACGACTTCTCCCTGGATGCCGACCCGGTGCACTTCGCGATAATGCGCTACACCACCGATGACGAACGCCGGGCGATCGAGAGCGAACTCAGAGGAAACGGCGTCCAGCCGATCTTTTATTACGCGCCCCGGGATCAGAACGGCGTCGCCGACCACCGGGGGCTCCAGAACATGATCTTTGACCTCCAGAACATCCTTGCGCGGGATCAGCGCAGACCTGCAGAGCCAGAGGCCGGGCAGGGAGACCTGCTCGAGATCCCCGCAGAGGCAGCAGACCTGCCCTCGCTTGATGAGGTGAACAGGAGGACCCTGGGGTTGTAATGATGGAGATCAAGCGCCATGAGATGGCTGATGCGTTCCAGAGGTTTGCCCGGGCAGGCAGCGGTATCGTGGTCGGACCGCCGGGCGTCGGGAAGACGCACCTCCTGAAGACGGCCTGCGCCGCTTTCCATGACGAGGGCATCCCTTTCCTCTACCTCCCGCTCGACCGGCTCGGGGGCGACGCCGCACAGGATCCCGGGGACGAACTGGGGCTGGGATGCCCGCTCACCACCTACCTGCAGGCGCAGAAAACCTGCAGGAGCGACCGTCCCGGGATCCTGATCATCGACGCGTTTGATGCCACACGCTCAGAGAACCAGCGGAAGCACCTCCTGGCCCTCATCTCCCGGGTCAGAAGCAGGTTCGGGGGAACCTGGAACGTCATCCTCAGCGCCCGCACCTACGACGCCCGGCATTCAGGCCTGCTCCAGACCCTCTTCCCGCCCGGAGACGGGGATCCCCCGGACTACCAGGTGCCGGGCATCGCCTGCCGGCACTTCGCGGTCCCCCGCCTCACCGGGAGCGAACTGCAGGCGGCGATCGAGAGCAACCTCGGCATGCGGGCGGCGGTGAGCGGCGCACCCGGGGAGTTTCAGGAACTCCTGCGAATACCGTTCAACCTGGTCCTGCTTGAGAGACTCATCGACCACGACCCCGGGATCCTCGGGTCCACGCCGATCCGCACAGAGACCGAACTCCTGGACCTCGTCTGGGATCGGCTGGTCCTGGCAGGTGACCAGCGGGAAGAGCGCCGGGCCCTGCTTACAAGACTGACCCGCAGGATGGTGGAGCAGCACACCCTCTCTCTGCGCAGGGAGGAGGTGGGCGGGACCGAAGGAGTGGATGACCTCCTGGATGCGGGGGTCCTCATCGACGCATCGCTGACCGGGCAGCGGGTGGCCTACGCCCACCCGATCCTGTTTGACCACGCGGTGAGCACCTTCCTGATCGGGGCCGGACCACGGGGGGTGGTTGAGTTCATCGCCGAGGAGCCGGCGCGGGGTCTCTTCCTGTGGCCTGGCCTCTACCACTACTTTACCAGGTTGTGGCTGAAAGAGCCGGACACGTTCTGGGAGGTCTTCTGGCAGCTCCAGGAGGAACCAGATCCCGGCACCCGGTTATTCGGGCGGCTCCTCTCGACGAGCGTCCTTGTGCGGGAGGCGCGGAGCATGGACCAGGTATTGCCCCTGCTCACCGCTGACCCCCACGCGATCCTGCAGACCCTGCAGGCCCTCCGGGTCTCTCAGGGTGGGCCGGACGCGCTCTGGGCAGGGTTCCTGAGAGCGCTCGTCGATCGGATGGATGAGACCTTTGCCCGGGAGGTTGCCATCGTCACCGCCGGGATCGTTGCCCGGGCTGAGAACGACGACCCCGGGCAGGTTCTCCCGGTCTGCGGCGAGATCAGCCGTACGTTGCTCGCGTGGGTCCTGGAACACCGCAACGGTTCGCAGGCGGCCGATTCCCTTGGGGCAGGCTACGCTGTGCCGCTCGTGGCCAGGACGTATGCGACAGACCCGGAACGGTCGCGAGCACTGCTTGAGGTGGTGGTGCACAAGGAAGACCTTCCGCCCCGGTATCTTGCCGCGCTCGCCGACCACGTCGCGAGGATCTGGCCGCATGACCCGGATCTGGCCGCCCTCATCTCCCGGGTTGTGTGGACCCCGGGGGGCGAGGATGAGGGGGTCTGCGGGTGCACAGGGGACCGGCAGGACCTGCGGATGTGCCGGTGCAGGCTCATGAAGTCTGCCCCTGACTTCCTCAGGGACGAACCGGAGGTGGCGACCAGGGCGATGGTCGAGTGCCTGAACCGGTATATCATCGAGAATTATCTCGGGGATGAGGCAGAGGGTGCCGGGGAAGAGTTCCGGTTCCGTGGCGGGACTGCCCGTTACGTCCCTGACGGCAGTCACATCTGGGGCGATGAGCGGGGGGAGGTGGTGCAGATGGCTGATACCCTCACCGGGTTCATCGGCGATCTCGCCTCTTCAGAGAGGGGGCGTGCAGAGATCCCGGGGATCCTGGATATCTTCCAGGAGCACGCCCGGGCGGCGTATCTCTGGCGGCGGCTCATCATCCTTGCCACGCACCATCCGGAGGTCCTTGCAGAGCCCCTCTTTGACCTCTGTGTTGCGCCGCCGGTCATGGAACATGACGAGACAGGGGACGTTTTGATGGATCTTCTGGCGGTAGCTGCACCGTTCTATACCGATGAGCAGGTGCACCAGATCGAGGAGGCCATCCTGGAGATGCCCGGCGGGGGAGAGGGGGATCCGGACTGCTCCATGCGCCGCCGGGACCGTCTGCTCACCAGGATCCCCCCTGATCGGTTGCGAAGCGACAAGGCCCGTGAGATCAGAGCGGCCATGACGGCAGACTACCTGGCCGCGCTCGAAAGCCCGCTCTCCTGCGCCTGCGAGGATGACCGGCCCGGACCGCCGCAGGCCGACACGGCGGCGGCAGAACCAGAACGGTATCAGGCTCTGCTGAAGTTCACAAGACCGCTGGATGCGTTCAGGGAAGAGTGGCGGGATAGGGATCCCACCCCGGAGAGCATCTCCCGGGTTCTTCCGGTTGCGCGGGGGCTGTGGGAGGAGGTAGACGGCGCAGGTGAACCGCACGCGGCTGCGTGGACGAGCCTGGCCTCATCGCTTGCCGTGATGAGCAGGGGGGTTCGGGACCCGCAGAGCGATGCGTTCCGGTTCTGCCGGAACGTTCTCCTGCGGTGCGCAACCCTGGATCTGGTGGCTGAACCCGGGGCTTTCCGGTCGTCTGCGCCGCGGGAGGAGGCGGCGAGCGGACTGGTCGCGCTTGCGGCGCATGGGCCGGACCCGGCGATCCTGGCTGCGATCGAGCGCTTATCGCGGGATCCGGCCGTCTCTGTCCGCTACCGGACCATGCAGAACCTCTCTGTGCTCCACCGGCGGTCTCCAGAGACCTTCTGGCGGATCGTGGAAGAACGATGCGAGAACGAGCAGGAGCGGGCGGTGCTGAAGGCTCTCTGTTACAACCTGGAGGATCTCATCTCCCATGACAGAGAGCGGGTGGAACGCGCGCTGGAAGTCCTCGTCAGGAGGGTTATCATACCAGACGACCTGGGCGACCCGCTGGAACCCCTGATCCACCTCCTGGTGCGCCTCGATCTCATCGACCAGGATGCCCGGGCCGGCAGGGTGACAGAGCGGTTCCTGGCCGAGCCTTCCCGATACGCGGGCTCGCTCCTCTGCGCAACCTCTGCAGCGCTCTCTCTCCTGCGGTCCTCCGGAGGCGGATGCACCGACCGGGTAGTGGGGTGGCTTGAGCGGGCGGTTGCCGCGGTTGCTGACGGTGTCCGGGCGGTTTTACCGCCGCCCGGGTGCGGCCCGATCCAGGATGAGCGTGTCAGGGTCAGCCTGCGGTCTCTCTACGAGACGATCGACAGGATCGTCCTGCACCTCGGGGCTATCCTCGATGAGACCCCGGACCCGGCGGGCGCATCCCCGGCGTACCGGCAGAAGGGTGCCTTTTACTTCACGGTGAAGCCCCTGCTTGAGAAGATATCCTCGTTTGCGCAGGACCCGGAGAACCGTCTCCTCTTCGCGCCAACGGCGCCCTGGTTTGTGCGGCTCCTCAACTCTGTTCTTGCCTACGACCCCGAAGGGGTCATCCGTATGGCGGCAGACCTCGCCTGGGCGAGCAGACCGGCCGGGTGTCATCCTGACCTGCTCGCCTCTGACGATCTTGTGTCCCTGGTGGAGACGGCCCTTGCCGACCACCCCAGCACGGTGGCCGCCGGGGACCTCCTCCGGCTCCTGGACCTCTTTGCGGAGGGCCAGGACCCCCGGGCTCTCCGGCGGGTATGGCGGCTGGATGAGGTGTATGGATGAATTGTCCTCCCGGGGGCAGGGGAGACCCGGGTATCAGGCGCCCTTCCTTCCTCTGTGAAGAAGCGGGCGGGGTCCCACCGGTGACCTCTCGGTGAAGATGGGGGGGGATCCCGGCACCCTTGCTTGTGGGCGGGGGGTCCCGCCCTGAGCCTGGATTTCGCCGGCAGTGGTGAGTGGGGGGAGGAGATCTCATCGGTTGGGGAAGTCCCAATGGGGGAGTCTCCCTCCTGTATTCCACTCTGTCTCACATCTATCCGCCCCGAGAATACGAGATACCCCATACATTCGACATTCCCAGTTGAAGAACTCCAGGGTGACCTCGGTTATTGTGAAATACCGGTCTGCAAAGTTTTTTCACCGCGTTCCCCATCAATGATCGGGTAGAACTCTAAGGGGGTTATACTTCCATAGTGCAGAGTGGACGATGCTGTCGCAAAATAATAGTTCTGGTGACTGCTCCCCCGATTGAAATCGGGGGCATCTTGGGATGTTACCCCTGAGATTGCAGCCCCAATCTCATAATATTGATCGCCGCATTCTGGTCGCGGTCCATCGCGAGCCCACAATGTGGACAGGTATGGACTCGATCAGAGAGG